>PPYF01469191.1_pt1 | contig 86204 bp, 85 predicted proteins | sample 1559871 | NCBI WGS metagenome assembly PPYF01 (sample SAMN08240021, study PRJNA423297) | Human gut metagenome, whole genome shotgun sequencing project.
CTACATTGGCAGTGACAGCAAGCGATACTATCAGGCCACCAATGCGGAGAAGATGGCAGGCTGCGAGACGGCAACCATCAGCGTCACCTGCCATGACGGCACCAAACTGGGTGAAGGTTCCACCCAATACAAGTGCTCTCAGTGCGGCGGCAGCGTCAATGCCCACACTAAGCAGTGCTCCATGGCTACCACCATCACTTCGGAGAGTGTCAATACCTCCGAGATTGATGCAAAGATTGCCGAGACAGAGGGCAGAATAGCATCCATTGATACAGAAATAGCCCGATTGGAAGCGGAAAACTCTAACCTCCTGAAGCAGATACAGACTTCCAGTGTTGAAGATGCCGCAAGGTATCGTCAGCAATATAACGCCAACAAAGACCGCATATCTGTGTTGAAGTCAGAGAAAAGTGCAGCAGAAAAAGAACTTGCAGACTACAACCAAGCCAAGCAAGAGGCTGTTGATGGAGAGAACGCCGCCACTGATGACTACTACCGCATCCCGGCCATCATGCAGGACTGCAAGAATGCCTATAACCTCAGCTGGAACGGAGCAGGTGCATGGGAGGGCAACACTTTCGTGCGCACTGCATCCATGCCCAATATCAACGGCACTATCACGTTCAAGGCGACCATCTCCATTGCAAGAAAGCCGAAATACTTCCTTGGCATCAAGATACACCGTGCCATCGTCCAGATTTCATGGACGCTTACCACAGAGTACAGCGACACGCAGGTGGTGGCAGTCATCAACCTCGATCCCTCGAAGACAGACCAGGAGAAAGCCGATGAGGTCAATGCCAAGCTGTCAGAGATAGCCCGGGAATACCCATCCTGTGAGCCAACGGTCGAATATGCCAAAAGCAGTCCTGTGGAATCAGATGACACAGAAGACACCTACCATCTGTTGTGGACAAGCGACCGCCTGGACATCGCACGTCAGATAGACAGCCGCCTCACCAAGATCTATGCCGACCTTGTGTCGTTGGAGAAGATGATGCACTACAAGCATTCTATCATAGACATCCTCCGCAGTATAGCCCCTCTCGACACAGACCAAGGCAGAAGGCTTACGCTCATAGAGAGATGCAGGAAGCGTTGGTTGCGCAATGCTGCCAACAGCGCACATTCAGATACGTATAACGGCAAATATGACGAAGAAGATGAAGACGAAGAAGAATAATAAAAAGATTCTGGCTCTCATTGTATGCCTGCTGGCACTGTTGCCTTCCTCCATGTATGCCCAGTTCAGCTTCGATGTCACTTCAGTGGAAGCCTACATCAACGACCACAAGGAGCAGAGAAGCCTGCTGCTGGTCCGCTCCACGCTGGAGGCAAGCAACAAACTGCTGCATGACTATAGCGGTGATGCCAACAAAGGATTCCGCGACATCAACAAAGAGCTGGACAAATACACAAGAGCCTTTGATGTCATTGACGTGCTTTACCAGTCTCTGCGCACCAGTCTGAATGTGTACAACACCTACGAGAACATCAGTGACCGTATTGGGGACTATAAGGACATGCTCAGCGATTTCAAAGAAAAATGTCTGGAGCGAGGCAATATCGTGAGTACGGACACCATGATTGCCACCATCAACATGAGGGCACTTGCCAAGATAGCAGAGGAAGGCGACAACCTGTACAACTCCGTCAACGACTTGGTGCTCTATGCCACAGGAGCAGCCGCCTGCACCACCTCAGACCTGCTCCTTGTCCTGACGAACATCAACAACTCGCTTGACAATATCCGCAAGCATCTGAACAAGGCGTACTTTGACACATGGAGGTACATACAGGTGCGCATCGGCTATTGGAAACGACAGGTCTATCGAGCCAAGACAAAGCTGGAAATCGTCAACGATGCTTTCGGCAGATGGAAAGGGGCAGGCTATTTGGGATATTAGGATAACGTTAAACAAAAGAAGAATATGTTTGAGATAACACTTTTACGGTCAGCTTCTTGTGTAGGTATGATGATGTTATGCCTTAACTCATCAGCACAGAGTTATGTGACCTACAACCACGATGCTACCAAGATGAACCAGATCACGGTTCAGGAGATTGGTGTAGGAGGGCTGACTCCAGCCTTCTACTATGATGTGTTCCACAACAGCTATCAGAAGAGCGCAGCTCGGAAGAACAAGCTGGGCTTCAGGTCGCTGGCAGGAGTGTCGTCCTATCAGCAGGTAGATGTTGCAGACAGCATCAAGACTTACCTTACCCAGAGAGCAGAAATTGAAGCCCTCAATGTGGCAGACCGCCAGATAGACATCGCCTGGCTTGCCGAGGGGAACAAGATAACGGACAAGCTCACAGCCTTCGAGGCAAACATCAACCGCATCGTTGGTGCAGGAGGTTCGTTGGCAGACAAGTCCCGATGGGAGGAATACTGCAATATGTACAAAACCGCCATCAAGGTGACGCAGGATGCCTATATGCCCAACGCGCAGAGGAAGAGACAGTACCTCGCCATCTATGCCGACATATCCCAGCAGAACGAGACCCTTGTCTCCTTCCTGGTACAGTTGAGCAACAAGAGTAAGACATCGTCCCTCCTCGCAGCACGGCTTGACAGACGCAGCAACGTAGCAGCCCACGCCTTGGCAGCACAGGAAAGGTGGCGTGATGCCGGACGCAGAAACACAGGAGGCAACACTGGCGAAGGAGACAATGATGATTCAGAAAACATAGTAGAAAGATAACGATATATGGCAGATTCAAACATCCTCTCGGATTTCGGTATCAATATCCTCGAACAGGAGATTGATGATGTGATATTCCAGACCAACGAGTTCCTATGTGATGCCACATTCACAGGCTCGCAGGGGCCGTTCTGGTGGATATTACAGATGTGTATGGCACTGGCTGCACTGTTCTCCATCATTGTTGCTGGCAGCATGGCCTACAAGATGATGGTGAAGCATGAGCCCATCGACATCATGAAACTCTTCAAGCCCCTTGTGGTCAGTGTCATCCTCTGTTGGTGGTACCCACCTGCTGATACAGGCATTACCGAAGGAGGCAGCGACTGGTGTGTACTTGATTTCCTCTCGTATATCCCCAACTGCATAGGCTCTTACACCCATGACCTGTATGAAGCAGAGTCAGCACAGATTGAGGACAAGTTTGAGGAGGTACAGGAACTCATCTACACCAGAGACACCCTTTACACCTCTTTGCAGGCACAGGCGGATGTAGCCCATTCGGGAACATCAGACCCTAACCTTATAGAGTCCACCATGGAACAGGCAGGTGTAGATGAAGTGACGAATATGGAAACAGACGCTTCAAGGCTTTGGTTCACATCACTGACTGCAGGAGCTGTAGTAGGCATCGACAAGATTATCATGCTCATCGCCTTGATTGTCTTCCGCATCGGTTGGTGGGCAACCATCTATTGCCAGCAGATATTGCTGGGTATGCTCACCATTTTCGGTCCGATACAATGGGCGTTCTCTCTTTTACCGAAATGGGAAGGTGCATGGGCCAAGTGGCTGATACGCTATCTGACGGTTCATTTCTACGGTGCCATGTTGTACTTCGTCGGTTTCTATGTCCTGCTGCTCTTTGACATCGTGCTCTGCATACAGGTGGAGAACCTCACAGCCATCACGGAGAGCGAGCAGACCATGGCAGCCTACCTTCAGAACTCTTTCTTCTCTGCCGGCTACCTCATGGCAGCGAGCATCGTGGCTTTGAAGTGCCTGAACCTCGTGCCCGACCTTGCCGCATGGATGATACCAGAGGGTGATACGGCATTCTCTACCCGTAACTTCGGTGAAGGTGTGGCACAGCAAGCCAAGATGTCCACCCAGGGCATGATAAACAAAGTGATATAAACAAGAAAAGCGATTGAAAATATGGTTATCAAGAATCTTGAAAACAAGATCAAGCTGGTTTTGATTATCTGCTCCCTCTTCCTTCTGGGCTGTATCATCATCAGTATCTCCAGCATTTGGACAGCCAAGGTAATGGTGTCCGATGCCCATCAGAAAGTATATGTGTTGGATGGCAATGTGCCCATCCTTGTCCAGCGAAGCACCATGGAGGAGACTCTCGATGTGGAAGCCAAGTCCCATGTGGAGATGTTCCACCACTATTTCTTCACCCTGGCTCCTGACGACAAGTACATCAAATACACCATGGACAAAGCCATGTATCTGGTTGATGAGACAGGTCTTGCCCAGTACAACACGTTGAAGGAGAAAGGCTTCTATTCCAATATCATGGGTACGAGTGCCGTGTTCAGCATCTTCTGCGACAGCATCAACTTCGACAAAGAGAAGATGGAGTTCACCTACTATGGCCGCCAGCGTATTGAGAGACGAACAAGCATCCTTACCCGAGAGCTTGTCACGGCAGGACAGCTCAAACGTGTTCCCAGGACGGACAACAACCCTCATGGCCTGCTCATCACCAACTGGAGAACGCTTCTCAATAAGGATATAGAACAGAAAACCAAATTGACGTACTGATTATGGGATGGAAGAAAATGCTCGTCGGAGAAAAGATGCCTGACAAGGATGATCCAAAGTACCGCCAGAGGTACGAGGAAGAGGTCAAGGCCGGTCGCAAGTTCGCACGCACTCTCAAACTTGATGTGTTAGCCATCAAGGTGCAGCAGTTTGCCAACAATCACAAACGACTGTTCCTTGCCCTTGTCTTCGGGTTTATCCTGCTCAGTTTCGGATTCAACATCTATAGGATGGTCGTGGTGTACAATCATCAGCAGTCCACCCAGAGTGCCACGGAGAGGCAGGAGCAGCTGATGCGGCAGAGACGCAAGAAGGTCAATACAGTCATCAGCAATGCCCACACCATACTGCCAGTCATGAACAGAGATAATCAAAAGAACAATAACCAAACTACAGAAAACAATGGATGCACTGAAGAAGATTAACTGGAAGCAGCCGAAGTATATGATTCCGCTTATCATCTATTTCCCCCTGCTGTTCGTCGGTTACTTTGTCATAGACCTTTTCCACACGGAGAAGGCAGAGATTCCCGATGGTCTTGCAACGACCGAGTACCTCAACCCTGACCTGCCAGAAGCAAAGATGAAGGGCGATGGCATTGGCAACAAGTATGAGAGTATGCTCAAATCATACGGAAAGATAGACGATTATTCAGCATTAGGAAACATTGAACGCAATGAAGAAGACACTCATGAAGAGTACGAATCCAAGTACACCGATGAAGAACGTGAGCAACTCGAAGCACAGGAAGCCGCGAAGCTCGCTGAGATGCAGAGACAGCTACAGGAGAGCGCACAGAAAGGTCAGGAAATCGCCCAAGGAGGTTCACCATCCGAGGAAGACCGCATAGCACGCAGCAAGCAACGTGAACAGGAAGCCATGGATGAGCTCAACCGTGCCATTGCCCAGGCAAGGCTCCAAGCGCAGCAATCTATGATGCCAGCTGCAACAGACACTGCTGATGCGGGGCAAAGAGAAGGAAAAGTTGAAGCCTCTGACAAGAAGAAAACCGACGATGATGAGCCACAGGAGGTTGTGAAGAAGGTGAAGGTCACCTCCGATTACTTCAACACCCTCTGTGACAACGACAAGGAAACCAGCCTTATCAAGGCTATCATTGACGAGAACATCAAGGCTGTTGATGGGTCAAGAGTCAGGCTCCGTCTGCTTGACGACATCGAAATCAATGATGTTGTCGTGCCCAAAGGCTCATACCTCTATGCTACGATGAGCGGATTCGGTTCACAGCGTGTGAAGGGCAATGTACAGAGCATCATGGTTGACGATGACATCGTTAAGGTCAGCCTCGCCCTGTATGACACTGATGGACTGGAAGGTCTTTATGTACCGAGCAGTCAGTTCCGGGAGACTACGAAGGATGTGGGCAGCGGTGCATTGAGCAATACCTCCAGTCTCACCAACAGCTCCACCACGTCAGGCAACAGCCTCGCCACTTGGGGAGCGCAGACCATCACCAATGCCGTGCAGAAGACCAGCAATGCCATCAGCAAAGCCATCAAGAAGAATAATGCCAAGCTGAAATACGGCACGTTCGTGTACCTGATCAACTCCCGTTCAAACAAAAAGGACAAATAACACCGAGCATAAACAAAAGATCAAATGAATATGAAGACTATCAAAAGAATTGGCGCATTAGCCGTATGCGCTCTGGCAGCCCTCCCCTCTTTGGCACAGCAGACCTATCAGGAGATGGAGCAGCTCACCATCAATGAGAATGTCACCACGGTCATCACTGCATCCGAGCCTGTGCGCTTCGTTGACATCTCCACGGATGCCGTCGTTGGCGACCAGCCCATCAACAACACCATCAGGCTTAAACCCAAGGAGGGAGCCGATGTTCATGCCGACGGGGACATCCTTGCCATTGTTACCATCGTGACGGAGCGTTACCGCACCCAGTATGCGCTCATCTATACCACACGCCTGCAGGAGGCTGTCACCGACAAGCAGATACAGCCGCATGAGAAGATTCCGTACCACAATCCATCTGTCTCCATGAGCACTGAGGACATGACCAAATATGCCCGAAAGATATGGAACTCCCCGCCAAGAATACGGAATGTGAGCACAAGGCAGCATCGGATGACCATGCGTCTGAACAACATCTATTCCGTAGGCGAATACTTCTTCCTGGATTTCAGCATTGAGAATCGCACCAATATCCGCTTCGACATCGACGAGATACGTGTCAAGCTCAATGACAAGAAGATGTCAAAAGCCACCAATGCGCAGATGGTTGAGCTTACTCCTGCCATGATGCTTGACCAGTCCGGAAGCTTCAAATATGGCTACCGCAACGTCATTGTCTTGAAGAAGATGACCTTCCCCAATGACAAGGTGCTGACCATTGAGATTTCCGAGAAGCAGATAAGCGGACGCACCATCTGCTTAGACATCGACTACGAGGATGTCCTTTATGCAGACTCGTTCAATTCATGCTTAATAAGGGAGGAATAGGACTATGAAGAGATACATATTATCATTGATGATGGGGCTATGCATGACAGTCGCATCGTTTGCCCAAAGCCATAGTGACCGTATCAGCCTTGGTGTAGGAGCATTGTACGAGCGAGGACTTGACGCAACACTCGCATGGGAGCATGAGACCCGTTACCATAATGCATGGGAGTACTTCTTCAATGCCTACCTGAAATGGGACGAATGTGCTTCCTGCGGTCATGTCTGCCCAGAGTCTTTCTGGAACAACTACCGCACATGGGGCATCGGTGCCGCCTACAAACCCTGTGTCACAAGAGGTCGCAACAACTACGGCAATCTGCGTATCGGAGCCAGTGCAGGCAGCAATACCGACAAGTTCGTCGGCGGTATTCATGTCGGTTATGAGCACAACTTCGCCCTCCGTCATGGTTGGGGATTGTTTGTGCAAGCCAAATGCGACCTGACCCTTCCCAAGCGAGAAGACCTGTTCAGGACAGGCATAGTGATAGGATTCAAGATACCAACCCTAAAGAAATAATAGCGATGAAGATAATCCATTTCATGTTTACTGCCATCATAGCAGCCGTTTTCGCCTCATGTGACGAGCATATGGACTTTCCTGATACAGCGATGAAGATAGGTGACATTGTCTGCACTGACGGTGCCATTGTGCGCTATGAGGATGTAGATTCGTTACACAAGACACCTATTGCCGTTGTCTTCTACGTCAACCACAACGAGGATGTGGAAGGAAATGGCTATGCGGTATATCTTGACGACTTTGCCACCTTAGCCTATTCAGACTCTCTCGGCATCACACATAAAACATCCGCAAACATTATGGCCTACGATGGTAATAGCAACACCCACGCCATGTATTCCACGGGCACTTCACCTGCTGCAAGTATGGTCATTGATATGTGGGCATACCGGCAGAGTGCCTATATACCCTCTGTGGCACAGATGCGTCTGCTCTTTAGTGTCAAGAAGTCTGTCAACCCGCTGATTGAAAAGTGTGGAGGGACACCGATACCTGATGACGCAGACCTCTGCTGGCATTGGACATCGACAGAGGTACAGGGGCAGGAAACAGCCAAGGCATGGCTCTATTCTCTTGCAAGTGGCTCAATACAGGAAACGCCCAAGACACAGCCACACAAGATACGTCCAATTATCACACTAAACAATTGATTACTAAGCTATAGTAATATAATAATTCATCTTAATGTTTAACATCAAAAATTACAAGCAATGAAAAAGAATTTCTTTCTTATGTTAGGACTTGGAGCCATGCTCCTCACGTCCTGTGACCAAGACATCGTCAACGAGATCTACCTGCCTGGTGGAGGTGGTTCGGTGGTTGTGACCGACAGTACATCATCCAAGCAGCTACAGGTGTTCACCAATCTGGAGATGCTGCACCCAGCCGTATCGACACGAGCCGTGGACAACCAGTGGGAGGCGAATGACATGATTGGCATCTCCTCCACAGGGATGATGGACAACATGAAGTTCACTCGAAGTGGCAGCACCAACCAGTTTCTCGGTGCCAGCACCGTGTGGTTTAAGGACACAGACACCCACACCTTCAATGCCTACTATCCTTACATGGCAAATCCTACTAACGACATCATAGAGTTCCAAGTGCCGGAAGCAGCAGTACAGAGTGAGCAGAAGGTCAATGATTTCCTGTTTGCCAGTGGAACGGCATCATACGCCAGTCCGAGCCTTACATTGAACTTCACCCATCAGATGGTGCGTGTCATCATCAAGGTCTATACCTCACCCGAATACGGTTTCACCACCAACGATTTTGCAGGAAGCCTACTCACGTTCAGCGGTTATTTTGACAGCGGTACTTTCAATATCAAGACCGGAAAGGTGGAATGCAGTGACGAGTCTGTGACGACCTATTATTTCGGCGACCCTCAAAGTGACCACATGGAATATACGCTTTATGTTCCTGCACAGGTTATGCCGGACATGACATTGCAACTGAGTAATGGGGAGAACTTTGTATTCCTCACAAACGACACGTGGAAAGCAGGTCATTCCTACAGCTATTCATTGAAGCCTGTGCGTAACACCCTGGAGGTTATATCAGCAACTATCTCTCCGTGGACAGTAGAGTCTGAGAAGACCATCAACGGCTACGAATAAAACTTAAAAGAGGATTGGAGGGTGTCCACCGTGGCATCCTTCTTCCTTTTCTAATTATTACCCAACATCATAGTAAAGTAAATGGAAGAAAGCAAAGAGTTACAGGGTTTTTACAAGATATTCAGGGCTGTAGTGTATATCTCACTGCTTATGGAATTTTTTGCTTATGCATTGGAGCCAGAGCAGCTGGACTTCCTTGGTGGGTTGGTTACAGACATCCATTCACGCATCAAACGATGGATGATATACCATGATGGCAACCTTGTCTGGAGCAAGATAGCCACCATACTGCTTATCTGCATCACCTGCATTGGTACGCGAAACAAGAAACATCTGGAGTTCGATGCACGCAGACAGGTCTTATATCCTTTGGTCGGCGGACTCTTTGTTACCATATTGTCTATCTGGCTCTTCGGTCATCGGATAGACACACGGTTCTACACCATCACGCTGAACATCTGGCTCTATATGGCAGCCTCTATCCTGGGTACAGTCTGCATCCATGTGGCTCTTGACAATATCTCCAAATTCCTGAAGGAAGGGCTGTTGAAAGACAGATTCAACTTTGAGAACGAAAGCTTTGAGCAATGTCAGGAGCTGCAGGAGAATAAGTACAGCGTGAACATCCCCATGAGGTACTACTACAAGGGCAAGTTCCGCAGGGGATGGGTGAATATCGTCAATCCGTTCCGTGGCACATGGGTAGTAGGCACGCCAGGTTCGGGTAAGACCTTCTCCATCATCGAGCCTTTCATCCGTCAGCACAGCAGGAAAGGCTTTGCCATGGTGGTATATGACTACAAGTTTCCTACCCTTGCGCAAAAACTCTACTACCACTACAAGATCAACCAGAAGGCAGGCAACCTTCCTGACGGATGCAAGTTCAATATCATCAACTTCGTCGATGTAGAGTACTCCCGACGTGTCAATCCTATCCAGCAGAAATACATTGGCAACCTTGCAGCTGCCAGCGAGACGGCTGAAACGCTCCTGGAGTCATTGCAGAAAGGCAAGAAAGAAGGTGGAGGTGGCAGTGACCAGTTCTTCCAGACATCTGCCGTCAACTTCCTGGCTGCCTGCATCTATTTCTTCGTGAACTACAAGAAAGTGCCATACGACAAGGATGGCAATGCCCTTATTGCAGAGATGACCACCGACCCCAAGACTTTCATCCAGAAGCCTACAGGACGTGTCTTTGACCATACAGGCAGGGAGGTGGAAGCTGCCTACTGGCTTGGCAAATATAGCGACATGCCCCATATCCTTTCTTTCCTCAACCAAGACTACAAGGTCATCTTTGAGGTGTTGGAGACCGACCCTGAGGTTGCCCCGTTACTTGGTCCGTTCCAGACTGCCATGAAGAACAATGCCATGGAGCAGTTGGAAGGTATGATTGGTACGCTGCGTGTCTATACCTCTCGTCTCGCCACGAAGGAGTCGTATTGGATATTCCACAAGGATGGTGATGACTTCGACCTGAAGGTCAGCGACCCGAAGAATCCAAGTTATCTGCTGATAGCAAATGATCCTGAAATGGAGAGCATCATCGGTGCCCTCAATGCCCTCATCCTCAACCGTCTTGTGACAAGAGTGAATACCGGTCAGGGCAAGAACGTGCCTGTCAGCATTATCGTCGATGAGTTGCCGACCTTGTATTTCCATAAAATCGACCGTCTGATTGGCACAGCCCGAAGCAACAAGGTCAGTGTGGCGTTAGGTTTCCAAGAACTGCCACAGCTTGAATCCGATTATGGCAAGGTGGGTATGCAGAAGGTCATCACCACTGTTGGTAATGTGGTGAGCGGTTCAGCAAGAGCAAAGGAAACCTTGGAATGGCTCAGCAATGACATCTTCGGCAAGGTCGTTCAACTCAAAAAGGGTGTCACTATTGACAGGGATAAGACCTCCATCAATCTCAATGAGAATATGGACAGCCTCGTTCCTGCAAGTAAAATCTCCGATATGCCGACTGGTTGGATATGCGGTCAGGCAGCCCGTGACTTCATCAAGACCAAGACCGGTCGGGGTGACAGCATGAATATCCAGGAGTCAGCAGAGTTCCAGACCTCGAAGTTCTATTGCAAGACCGACTTTGACATGAAGGAGATTTCCAAGGAGGAGGCTGACTACGAGCATTACAAGATACCGAAGTTCTACACCTTCCCATCGAAGGATGCCAAGGAACGCATCCTGTACCAGAATTTCGTAAGCGTCAATGCTGATGTCAAAGAAATGATTAAGACCATTTTAATGTTTAAGGTAAAGACTTAGTAAACAACGAAAAACAGATTATATATGAAGAAGTTATTCATGATAGCGGCTATCCATGCATTAGCCATACCGGGGTTCGCACAGACAGGCTCGGAAGCATTGTTGGGAGCATCGGACGGCATCTACAGTTATGTGCCGTTCATTCAAGGTCTGTGTTATGTCATTGCGGCACTTATAGCCATTGTTGGTGCAGCGTCCATCTACATGGCTATGCAGACCTCACCGCAACAGGTTTCAAAACGAATTGTCACGAGCGTGGGCAGCTGCCTTTGTTTTGTCTGTATGGCTATCTCCTTGCCTCAGTTCTTTGGCTATGAGTCATATTCTGTGGGCAACGGCTCCGACATCGCTATGAACGGAGCAGGAGGCTCATCCAATGGCTTCCTTACCACAGACAGGGGTGGCATTTCCCAAAGTGGCATCATCACAACCATCCCACCGTTGTCCGACAGGTCGGGCAACTGGATTACCTTCCCTCCAGGCTCGAATATGGACATCGCCAACAGTCTTATGGACATCTACAACCACATGGGTTCTGGTGTCACTGGCACTTATGGGCGTACACTTGACTATATCAACAATGAGTTCCGTCATGGAAATATTTCTCAGAGTACATACGACCAGATGATTGCCATGGCAGGCAGCCTGCCGCATAACTAAGACACGTCAAACACATAATGAAACTAAAGATTATCAGTATTATCGCTCTGATTACAATAAGTTTATCGGTCAATGCCCAAAACAAGAAGTCCTCCGAGGGAAACGAGGCAGCATCAAAAACGCTCTTCGAACTATCTCCCTTCGAGCGAGCGGTTTGTTGTATCAGGTTCTATGAAGGGCTACACCGCAAAAAGGATTATCCATATGTCGGGTATGGGCACAAACTACGTCCAGGAGAGAGATACTCCTCCAATATGACTGCAAGGGAAGCGGAAGACCTGCTGCGGAAAGACCTCAGAGATCTCTGTGCCATGTTCCGCTCATACGGTCAGGACTCTCTGCTTCTTGCCGCCTTAGCCTACAACATTGGCCCATACAAAGTACTGGGCTACAAAGGCAAATACCCCAAGAGCTCCGTCCTACAGAAGCTCGACCGTGGCGACCGTAATATCCGCGATACCTACGTCAACCACTGTCATTGGCGAGGCAAACGAATCCCATCCATAGAACGCAGACGTTACGCAGAACTCATGCTACTCTATACTCCTTGATAAACCAATTACCCTCTGGCAGATACTACATGTGAGTATCGGCCAGTGGGTATGCTGTTGTATTCTAATCAGAGAACTATAATAAGAAACTCATTCAGAACAGTCAATGCGCATCAACATAAATATTTGCTTTGTAGTGCTATACCAATTTAGTAACTAACAACCGTTGCCTTGAGCGTCACGTTGAGGCAATACTCCTGGCTCTACATTTTTAATTAAACTTGGATTCATCTTGTCGTCTTTTGAAGCCAGTTTTGTGTAACCTAACAATATCAGATTTTTTGTTTTGGCTATATTGCTATCTGACATGGCCCCCTTTGCATACATGATACGTAAAGAAGACAAGGTATCTCCAAAATAGAAAGATCTCTTATCTACTTTCTCCATATATTTTCTTACAACTAATTCCCAACGTTCGGGTTGTTCGTATACTGTTAAGTTTATAAGAATATGTTTGATAACAGGATTTGGCTCATTCTCAATCTTTTCGAATAAAAGATCTGCCAATTTTGATGAGTAAATATTGTCTTTGTACCATGTAACAATATTATGAGGTAATGCAGACATAATATCAATCAATAATTGTCTTTTATCGCCAGAATGCGTGTTAAAAGAATCATCTAAATGAAGCCTAAAATCATCATATCCTGCTTTTCCTTCCATTGCTAATGCTGGTGCCATCAGATATACGACTCTAATTGTATTCAACCAAGCGTCTGTTATAGCGTCGAGTAACTTTACCTTATTTTCAGGAAGTATATAGTCGCTATTACGTAGAACTTTAGATGCAATACCTATCATTTCTTGTAAATAATTCACAGAATAGTTTTCCCAGACTTTTCTTACATCTTGATGGAAGGGCAAGGAGGGGTTATAACGTGAGTCGTCTAATGCATCCTTGATGTTGGTTGGCAGCTTTGATTGCTTGAGATGTGTATCCAATTTCTCTATTGCTTTCGTAGCTTGCTCATCAGTTATTTCTAATCGCAAATGCTGCAAAGGATTCATTTTGTCAGGTAGTCCGACTTTATCATGCACAGTAGCAGTAACTTTCTTAATGTCTTCGATTACGACTTCTGCTGCGTCATTCCTTGTACGATCACTTCCTGTATAGAATTCTAAAACCTCGGGATAATGCGCATAATTCTCTTTGTCTAATATATAATTTGCAAAATCTTGAGATTTAGTCATCCTCATTGCAGCAAAATAGTAGACCCAAAAAGCAAATCTGAAACCATATAGGTCATTATCGTACTGACAGATTATCTGGTTATTTAACAGAATCGAAAAGAGGTAGTTTATATCAAGAGTAATTTTCTGCTGTTTGCAAAAATCGGATATTTGTTCATAGAAATGTTTGCTTCTAAAGTAGTATTCTTCGTTTCGAATCATCTGCTCGCAGTAATATCCAATAGCAAACTCACAATCTTTAACATCAGGTAGAGCCTTATAGCTTGGAACCTCCTCGTTTTCAAAAATGATTCGAAGAAGACGTTCTATCATGGCTGTCCTGTTTACAGGATTCTCGTCAAAAGAGTTGCTGAAGACTTCAAGAAGTGAAATGCAATTCAGTGGTGTTCTGTGCATATTAAAATTCTGGATATCATCATTCAGTCTCTTTAATACGATTTCTTCTTCACCAATTCTACGCTTTTTGTTATAAACGGCTACCATATTACGCAATTGAGATAATTGCATGGGAGCCATAAAAATAGGGGCAATAGAAAATTCAAACTGTGAAATATTTTCATTATTAACAAAAGACTTCTCCAGCATTGGACATAATAGTAGCAAGGGAATATCTTTAAATTCATCCTGCATATATGACAGTATTATTTTGGCGTCTTTGTTGCTCAAATCCCAATTATCAAAGACTACCCATGTTACATCCATTTTCGTTACACCGAATGATTCTAATTGTCTCTGTATACCTTTTTCTATTTTATTAGCCTTCACGATACGGCAGTCAAGGTAAAGACCGAATTCTTTTTTCTCTTTCCATAGTCTAAGCAGGAAATGCCAACCAAAAGATGTTAATCCATATTGGGCAGGAGTTACTATTTTCAAGCTCTTACCTGTCTCCATGATATCATCTTCAGTATATAAATCTTTAGGATTGAACGTAAATGTTCTATCAAATCTGTTAATGCTGAAATAGCGATCAATCCAAACTAAGGACTCATCGCCATATATAGCCATAGTGTCACGAAATCTATCCTCTAATTTTATGCGGATAGAATCTTTGACCATATGCTTGGAATTATCAATTTCAACAACTCCGTCTTCACCGTCTGTAAAATCAAGCCCTTTTTTAAAACTATTTCTCGAGCTGAACCATTCACGATAAATAACTCTCGCTACACAGTCATTCTCCAACTCTATGATACAATAGCCCAAGTTATCTGTCTTATCTGTATACAATTGGGGAGCTTGACACCAAACATAGTTCTCCCCATTCACTTGATTGCAGAGTATATTCTGACGATGGGTGTGTCCTGTCAGCAGAAGATCGAAATCCTTCCGTATCAACTGTGTAAGTTCATTATCTGCCCATTCTGCGAGAAAAGGAAGTGGATGGTGCATCATCAGGATTTTCTTCTTTGAGTTCTTTTGCACCCAGTCGTGAAGGTTTCGGGTATCAACATACAACCTACGCTCATCATCTTTTAGATGTGGATATTCATTCCATTCATACCCAGCAAAAGATGTCAGAGCACTATTTAGGCAATATAGACTCCATTCCTCGTTGATTTCCAAATTGAATCCCACCAGATTCTGTTTTGAATTAGGCAAGTATTGCTCCGCAAAACTTTTGTAATTTGAGAACTTTCCCAAGAAAATATCTGCAGAATTACCGTTAATCAAGTTGTCAAAACGCTGTTCGTTAAGACTTTGATTAAGGATAGGTGCATAGATCTCTTTATTGTCAATAACCCATTGTCGCTGACAATCGTGGTTCCCTGGTACACATATAATATTCTCTGCAGAAATGCCATATGATACCAACTTGCTTAATACCTTGTCGTAGAATGTATGATAACTTTGAATATCATCAGCAGCTTGGACTAAGTCTCCTCCTATCAATGCAAAGATATCGTTATATCGCAGATTTGTAAGTTGTTGCTTAACATCTTCACAAAACGCCTTTATAACCACACCTTCATTTTCGGGGGTCTTGCCTGTAAGGTGGATGTCTGAAAAATATAAAAGAATCGTTTTCATATTTTTATATTGATAGTTATAATTCTTTCTGTCATTTGGTGTAATTTATCGCTGTAATAAGGTGGCTGGAGTTTTGGCATAGATATGCAAAGCTCTTATTAGACTTTATCAAAAGTCATATGTCTATTGACATTAAATATCTCACCATCAATGCGGTCTTCGTTCTTCTTCAAGAAGTCTGACCATAGAGCTTCCAGTTTCTGGGCCTCTTCCTGTAACAACAGGCGACCAGAATGACCACCTGCCCAGTCGAAAGACGGAATGGTCTTCTGTAGTTTTTCCGTTCTAACCATAGGAGCCTCTTCTGGATTAAGGATGACATTCGGAAGCATATCCATGTAGAAAACGCGTCTGCCTTTGCCACTCCAGTCTTCGGCCTCGTAAGGATGAGAGTTAAAGACTCCACTCATCACGATACCCGTATTGCCTTCGCCGACTCTTACAAGGTAGAATCTGTCACCACATTTAGCCTTCTCGTGTTCCCATACGCTCCAGTTGAAGTCTTCTATGTACATTTTTGTGATATTCTGAATATGGTCTTCAAGCGAGACGCTCGATATATCAGGATTCCACATCAGAATGAATGTCTGCTGCGTCTTGTCAAATCCACTTCCAGGATAGGTTGGTTTATAGTGCAAGTCATCAGGTTGCAGGTGGCGTGCATGCTCCATCATTTTGTGAACCATATCTACTGTCAGTTCTCCCTTCCTGAAGTATTGTAACTCATCAAGTTGTGAAAACACATCTTCGGGAAGAACCTTTCCAGCCTCTCGGAAAGGAATGAATGCGGGGGCTATCTTTTCATTGTCGAAATCCATTATGGCTAATAATTTTGCTTCCGAGACATAGCCGAACTCGTTCACCTCTCCATCCTGGATACAAATCAAAGATAATGACAATGCGTCTTGTTCTTCGCCAGTAGGCGAGGCAATGGCCATACTCGAAGGTGTTCCGTCATTATTTTCACAGAAACATTGCATTCTACAAAGGTATTGCAACATTCTCTCGGCCTTCTCTTTGTCGTATTCGCCGGTAAGTGGGATTTCAAATCCATCAAAGAACTTTGGTCCCAGGCAGAAGTGACTGAATAGGCCATACATCACAATGTGCTGTCCACTGCGATTGATTAAGGCACGCGTCACCCCAAAGCTCGACTCATGCTGGCTTTCTATCCATTCATCGTTGAATATCTCAAACGGGTCAGTGATTTCTGCATCGTCGTCATCTTCAAGGTATGCTTTATCGCCAGTCAGTTCCATCAAGGCACTGACCGTATTGGCAAACAATTGGTAGTCTGCCGTTGAAGAGAATGTGCACACACGCACTTCCAGTCCATTATCCTCCTTATTCACTTCAATGCCCCGTATAGTTCTATGCGGGTTTCCGAACTTGACAGAAGGGTAATCGTCTGATGTTACCACAATATCTTCTCCCTTCTCGACCAAATGCTTCAGAAAGACATCTGGCTGGAGTCTATTCTCTGTTCTGATTGTTACACAAACGCTCATGGCTATATGATTTAATCGTTATTATTTTCTTTGCTGTTCATCAGCACCTTCCAGAAGCTGATGGGTAGATATACGTTCTCGAGTGCTGCCGTCTCCTTGAACATAGGGGCTATCTCTTCTGGTGAGTAGCCCGCTATTCCACATCCTATGGGAGTCACCAGAAACTTCTGTTCTGGATGCTCTTTGGCGTAGTCTGTGAAGCGATTCACTGCGAGCATCGTACTGTGCTCTCCTTCCATAGTGGGGATGGCGTATGATTGGCCTTGCAGTCCTTCGCCGTTTCCCCATTCGGCACCAAACTCGTTGTATGCCACTCGGGCAGCACCTCCATGGTGCATCCCCAGGGCATTGCTTCCAAAAACGAACACCTCGTTTTGTGCCAACGAGTAGATTTCAGATGGAATAATGCGAGTTGGTAAAGAACCGTCATCTCCACCTGTCATCCAATAGAGTTCTTCGTCCGTGTAGATGTTTTCCTTCTTCATCTGACAGTATTTTTTAATTGAGACTTTGATTTAACGTCTTGCGATGATAAGTGTCTGAATGCAAAATTATAATATAATGATGCATCCAATCTGCACAGACAGAAAAACATTTTCTCATGCAAAAATACACAAAAAGTGGCAGACTATTGACTTCTTCGTCTATTTTTTTGCTTTACACGAGAAATTTCTATCTATAAAGTCTGTTTTTAGAAGAAAATACCTTAATTTTGCAACATAAATTATTATATAAACAAGTATAAAATGGAGAAACAACCTCTCAATCGGATTAAAGTTATGCTCGCGGAGCGCATGCTGACAAACAAGGAACTTGCAGAAATGTTGGGCAAAGACCCTGCCACTATCTCCAAATGGGTAACAAACACATCCCAGCCTACCTTGGAGAATTTGATAGAGATTGCTCGTTGTCTCAAATGCGACATGAACGATCTCGTCAGACTAGATGATGTAGTGCCGATAAAGAATACCAAGCAATCCTAAATACAAGACGCTATGCCAACAAACAAGAATGCCCAGCTTCGCTATCAGATACTTGACCGCTGCTTCAGCGACTTTCATCACAAATACTTTATCGAAGATCTTATGGATAAAGTAAATGATGCCCTCATGGACTTGTACGGAACACAAATCAGCATCCGTCAGATTCGTGAAGACATCAAGTACATGAAGGATAGAGTAACATACAATGTTCCAATAGAAGCTTATCCGTGTGAAGGACGCAAATGCTACTATCGCTATTCCGATAGGAGCTTCTCTATATTCAACAACGAACTGTCGGCAGAAGAAGTCATATCGCTCCGTTCTACGATAGATATTCTTAGCCGGTTCCGTGGAGTACCTACCAATGCATGGTTAGAAGATGTTATCTCCAACCTGGAGTTCCGTTTTGGTGTCCGTCCCAACCCAGAGAATGTGGTTTCGTTTGAACAGAATGACCTTCTGAAAGGCACAGAGTTCTTGGGCGAGTTGATAGACTCAGCCTTGAACCATCAGCCTTTGAACCTTCTCTACCGTACCTTTGCAGGAAATGAACGAACTGCCACTATCCATCCCTATCATATCAAGCAGTTCAATGGACGCTGGTTCCTCATCGGACTACAGGAAGGCAGCCATGGCAACTATATCACCAACAAGGCACTCGACCGCATCGTAAAGTTCTCACGAGCCAATGTACCCTTCATTCCCAATACCGACATCGACTTCAACACATATTTCAAGGACATCGTTGGTGTCACCCTGCCAGAAGACCATCCTACCCCCGAGGAAGTGCTGCTGAAATTTGACGAATCACGCTTCCCCTATGTAGTCAACAAACCCATCCACCCGTCGCAGGAGACGGCAGATGAACATAAGCATATCATCCGGTTGACCGTCCGTCCAAACAAAGAGCTCGAAGCAAGGATTTTCTCCTACGGAAATCAAGTTGAAGTGCTCAAACCTGAATGGTTAAGGAGGCAAATAGCAGAAAAATTACAGGAAATAATAAAAAAGTATTCATCTGTGCAGGAAGACTGCAATATAGAATGATAACTTTGTACAAAATATGAAAGATAACAATACAACATATCGCATCTTCGAGCATATTCACGAGGTGGACATCTCTGAGCAAGACATTCTGGACTACGACCCAGAGGTGCTTGACAAGTTGCTCATAGACCATACCATGTCTGCCAAAGCACGCTATGAAGCCAATGACCAGAAGAAAGTGGTCAACATCTTTTGGGCGACTTCTGATTATGAGGATGCCATCAAGAATGCGGATGGAGAGGTTGTGACAGAGGGCTATCGTTACGACGACGAGATCAAGCCAGAGAACATCACAGGTCAATTCCGTCGAATCGTGATGCCACGTGTGCTTAAAGACAAGCAAGCCCAGATAGACAGAACCAAAGACAAGGCTGAGGTGTTCACTCCGTCATGGGTGTGCAACGCACAGAACAATCTGATTGATGAAGCATGGTTCGGGCGCAAGGATGTCTTTAATAAGGAGACAGTCAGTGAAGACGGCACACATTCGTGGATTCCTACTGAAGGGAAAATTGTTTTTCCCGAGGGCGACAGTAAGAAGACATGGAAGAAATATGTGGTGGATAACCGCATGGAAATCACCTGCGGTGAGGCTCCGTATCTGGTTAGCCGCTACGACACCACGACTGGTGAGCCCATACCTATCGGTAGGCGCATTGGTCTGCTCGACCGCAAGATGCGTGTCATCAACGAAAACGTAGAGACCGAAAAGGATTGGTATGCCATGGCAGAGAAAGCCTTCAAACACACCTACGGCTATGAGTGGCAAGGCGACAACTTACTGCTTGCCCGTGAAGCACTGCTCTATACTTATATAGAATATTTCATGGACAAGTTCAATGAGAAAGATGTGGAGGGAAATTACATCAAAGATGCCAACGGCAACCTCCGCACTCCGGAACGAAGGAAGATAGTCAATGCCGCCCGATGGATCTCATGGAATCTCTGGCAGATGGATGGCATTAAGATGGTAGTGCCCGATTCGTGCGATAAAGTATATGAAACCAATCTCTTTGGAGAACAAGAAAAGAAATCATGTCCGGCCTGCCAGAAGGGTGAGATGAAAGGACATATAGGCATCCAATGCATCATCCGCGACTGGAACATGAAAAAGCCTAATGACTGGCAGCCCAGGCCGGGAGAGGATCCCCAAAGTCAACCATGGCAAAAGATAACATTCAGTTCTTTGCTCAATGCCCATCAGACAGAGACGGAGGACGATGAGATATAAAAAGGATCAATATTAAACATCAAAAATACATACAGGATGAAATATAAAATAACCCAATCGCGCCTGTTGTATGTGTTGAGCATCAATGACAGGAAGCACCAGAACCTGCTGAAGGTGGGTGAAGTCTTTGTGGACAATGAAGTGGCTGACAGCCCAAGCAAGCAGGAGCTTGCAAAGGCTGTACGCACTGAGTTGGATAAGCGTAGTTATATGAGAGGTGTCACCTACCATATAGAATATGTGGAGTGTACCACCTACGCTGGCAGCACCGAGTGCTATAAGGCTGACGATGTATATCGGACATTGCGTTCCCTTAACATTCCCTGCAAGTCGCTGGACAAATATAAAGACCCCATTACAGGGAAAACAGAAGATGCCGACATCTGGTTTGCCGCTTCAATCAATGATGTTCTTAGTGCCATCAAGCAAATAAAAGACGGAAACGGAGCTGGTTATGGTGCCATCAAGTTCCGCCCCGAGCAGGATGCAGCCATCAAAGCTACCGTCGCTCACTTCAAGAAACCCAAGGGCAAGGCATTTCTCTGGAATGCCAAGATGCGCTTTGGTAAGACCTTGTCGGGTCTGCAGGTTGCCAAGGAGATGGGGTATAAATCTACGCTCATCATTACCCACCGTCCTGTAGTCGATAAAGGATGGCACGACGATTTCAAGAAGATATTCGGCTCGATGCCACAGTATTCCTATGCCACTCGCATGAGTGACAATGATGCCACAGGCGGCGACTTCTACAGCTTGACAAGAAAGGTGGATGCAGGAGAAAGAAAGCTCATCTTCTTCGTGTCCATGCAATACCTGCGCCTCTCACGCTTTGTGGGTGGCAAGGAACGTAATGAAGACCCGCTGAAAAAAGCCATCATGCAGTATGATTGGGACTTCGTGATGGTGGATGAAGCGCATGAGGGCATAGAGGCTGATGCCGGTGCGCGCGTGATGAACAAACTGAAGAAGGAGAACACCCGCATCCTCTCCCTGTCGGGCACTCCCTTCAACCTTCTCGACAAATATGAGGAGGGAGAGATATACACTTGGGATTATGTGATGGAGCAGCGTGCCAAGCATGAGTGGGACGACAAGCACTTTGGCGACCCCAACCCCTATGCAGAACTGCCTCAGATGAAGATTCTCACCTTCACCCTGCCCAAGATGGTACGCGACGAAGCTATCGAGAACAACGAGGTATTCAAGTTCCACGAGTTCTTCCGTGTATGGACAGAGGCCGACAAGGCAAGTTTGCAACGTCTTATCGACAACGAGACCAGCGCATTGAAACGTGTGGAATTGCAGGCCCGGCTTGCGGAGATACGGGTAGATAAGTTTGTCCACGAGGGAGCAGTAAGACGTTTCCTTGATAAACTGGTGGAGGAGTCAGACACAAGCATGTACCCCTTCTCCACCGATGAGTTCCGCGACCACTTCAAGCACACCTTCTGGCTCTTGCCTGGAGTGAAAGAGGCTGCAGCACTGAAGGAACTGTTGGATGAGCACGACATCTTCGGCACTGACAACGGCATGTTCCATATCATCAATGCCGCGGGCGACGGCAATATCGAGGATAAGGATGGCAGTGCCCTTGCCGATGTGGAAGACAATATCCGTGGCAATGCCAAGAAGAATATCATCAAGAAGGAATATACCATCACCCTCTCGTGTGGCAAACTGACCACGGGTGTAAGTGTGCCCGAATGGACTGCCGTGCTCTGTATGAAGGGCTCGGAGAACACTCCTGCCGCCAACTACATGCAGACCATCTTCCGTGTGCAGACCCATGCCGTGCTCGAAGGACGCCAGAAGACGGAGTGCTATGTGTTTGACTTCGCCCCCGACCGTGCACTTACCGCCGTGGCAGAGACAGCCAAGATGGCTGTGGATGCCAAGGGTGCAGGCAAGAAGCAGATGAAGCGCAAGCAGAAGGAAGAAGAGGAACACTTAGAGGCTTTCATCAAGCTCTGCCCCGTGCTCTCTATGGACGAGGGCGAGATGGGCAAGCCTTTCTCTGCCAACAGAATATTCGAAAAGCTCTCGAATGTATATATCGAGCGTGCTGTGCGCTCAGGCTATGCCGACAACTCACTCTACAATCCCGACCAGCTGATGAACCTCACTCCCGAGCAGGAGAAGGCATTGGGCGATGTCCATGACCTGCTTGGCTCTATGCCTGCCTCATGGAAACCGGAGAAAATCACCGTCAACGACCAAGGTCTGGGCAACGACAAGGAGGCTGAGATGGTGAAGTTCATCTATTATCTCACAATAACCAAAGATGTACCACCTCGTCCGTCCATGTCGGCAGAGACAGATGACAACGGGCGCCCGATGACCAACGATGACAACTGGTCGGACATGATGTGCGCTCCTTCGCAGATGTTCCCCTATCTGTTCATCTCCAAGTCTCGCCTTGTGGAGGGGATATGGACAGACTTCTCCCTGCCAATTCTTTATAAGGAGTGGACAGACCCGAAAAAGGATACAGACGAAGCCAAGAAGAAGCGTGACGAGGAGAACCGCGAGAAGCGTGCCCGAATGTCGGTGCTCCGTGGTGTCTCCATCCGTATTCCTCTCCTTGTCTATGGTGCTGAAATCAACGACGATGCCGGCGAAGAGATTACCATCGACAATTTCGCTGACGAGAAGATTGTTGACCAAGCCTCTTGGGAGGAGTTCATGCCCAAGGGCTTCACCAAGGAGACGTTCAACATCCTGAAGGAGTGTTTCGACCGCAGCATCTTCACGGGTGCAGCCAAGCGCATCCGTCAGATGGTGAAGGAAGCTGACACGCTCAACACCGAAGACCGCATCAACAAGATTGCCACCATCTTCTCTTATTTTCACAATCCCGACAAGGAGACCGTGCTTACTCCATGGCGTGTGGTGAACATGCACCTGAGCGACACCTTGGGTGGCTGGTGTTTCCTCAACGAGGAGTTTGATGGCAACTATACCGTGGAGAACCAGTTTGGTGAGAATGTCAATGCTGCACGTCCTGTAGGAATGAAGCTCGATGAAGAAGGCAACGTCACCTTTGAAAACAGTGTGACCCGTGATGTCTTTGGCGACTACAATGCCCGCATCCTCGAAATCAACTCCAAGACAGGACTCTATCCGCTCTACATGGCTTACTCGATTTTCAAGAGCGTAAAAGAGCCCGAGTGGCGCAAGATACACCTTACTGGCGAGCGAGGCAAGAGCACGGATGCCGAGCAATACTATCGTCAGGCAGGCGATGACCTTGAGATATGGAAGGACGTGCTTCAGGACAATATCTTTGTGGTATGCCGCACGAAGATGGCAGTGAGCATCACCAAGCGCACCTTGGCAGGTTTCCGCAAGGATGTCCGCCTGAACGTGCGTTGCTATGAGCATGAGGTGTCGGTCAATGACCTTATCTCAGCAGGTGTCATCAAGAAGACGGACGAGGGAGTGGAAAAGGTGGACAACACCTATTACTTCAACGACCACGAGTCTCTGCCCTGCGACATGATCAATGTGTTGCGTGCAAAGCCAGAGTTTTTCCAGAGTGACGTGGTGAAAGGCCGCGACTTCTGGCATGTTTACAATTCAATTCCAACAAAAGATAACGAAGATATTAATAATATGAAGTTTAGTGCAGTGGTGGGGAATCCTCCGTATCAGATGACTGTTGCAAAAAAAGACACTGAAAATGGTCAAAAAGCAGTCATTAATATTTTTCATTATTTTCAAATTAGTAGTGAACAACTTGGCCAGTATACATCTCTGATTTATCCTGGTGGAAGATGGATTCATCGTTCGGGTAAAGGACTTGAAGAGTTCGGAATAAATCAAATCAATGACACTCACTTAAAGAAGGTGGAATATTTTCCAAATGCAAATGATATTTTTGAAAAAGTGGGATTACCAGATGGCATTACCATAGTTCTAAAAGATATGAATAAATCAGAAAAAGGATTTGAATATGTTTATACTACAAATAACGATTCTTCTTCAACTGAAGTGGACAATCCAGGAGAAGAATTAATGCCGTTAAATCCATCTGACATTTCAATTATTAGTCAAATTAACAAGGTCGTAACTGAACATAATTTTAAATATTTACATGACTCAGTTCTTTCACGTAGTCTTTTCTCTATCGAAAGTAATTTCGTAGAAGAGAATCCCGATAAAATCCGAGAAGCAAGTGAGGATGATCTTTTCTTTGACCCTGCAACAGAAATTAAACTGTTTACTAATGACAAAGCAGGAAAAAGTGGAAGAGCAAAATGGTATATAGCAAATCGTGATGTAATCACAAGTGGAATTGCTTATCTTGATACATGGAAAGTCGTTGTATCAAGTGCAAATGCTGGTGGTCAGAAACGTAGTAACCAGATTGCCATTCTTGATAATTTTAGTGCATTTGGACGTTCGAGAGTTGCTCTCAAAACTTTTGCTACAAAGACAGAGGCTAATAATTTTTTCAACTATGCTCAAAGCGAATTAATACGTTTTGCTTTTCTAATGACAGATGAAAATTTATCTTCACTTGCAAAACAAGTGCCTGATATACTTAATTATAGAGATGACAATGGTATAATTGATTTTCACGGTGACGTAAATCAACAACTATATGACCTATTTGAAATTGATGCAGCAAATATTGCTCATATACGTGAAGTATTAGCGTCAAAACCAAAATAAAGTATTATCATAGTCTTCGACTGGAGTCAGAGCATCGCGGACATCGACCGTCAGTTATATGCCAAGTATGGCTTGTCGGACGAAGAGATAGCCTTCATAGAGAAGATGATCAAGGCGATGGAGTGAGTGCATTTTGCATACGGATTCTTCTGATTCAACTGATGAGGAGTCATAGGAAGACCTAAGAATGACCACATATATAATAAGGTGTAAACTATATCGTACCACTTTCAAAGGTGGTACATATACCACCCCAAATAGTAGTACGGATTAAATTTGATGACAATCAATCATTGAATAATATAAATCAAAACTGATGGCAAAGAAAAGAGAAATACGAAATAGTACCGCTGAGTTTCTTACCTTTGTAGCCGAAGGAAAGGAGAATGGCATACAGGTATTATATAAGGACGAAACGATATGGGCTACCCAAAAGGCAATGGCAGCCTTGTTTGATGTTGGCATTCCTGCCATCAACAAGCATCTTACGAATATCTTTGCGGAGGGAGAACTGAAGAAAGAGGCAACTGTTTCCAAAATGGAAATAGTTCAAACGGAAGGCAACAGAGAAGTCAAACGTGTAATGGAACTCTATAACCTTGATGCCATCATCAGCGTGGGTTATCGTGTCAACTCCATCCGTGCTACACAATTCCGCCAATGGTGCACATACGTCATCCGCCAGTTCTCACTCCGAGGCTATATCATAGATAAGAAGCGTATGGAGAACGGATCGTTCATTGGCGAGGATTATTTTGAGCATCTGCTGTCTGAAATCCGTGAGATTCGCATGAGCGAACGGCGATTCTATCAAAAGCTCACAGACATATATGCCACCAGCATTGACTACAACAGGGAGGCTCCCACAACAAGAATGTTCTACAAGAAGATGCAAAACAAAATGCACTTTGCCGTACACGGGCATACTGCTGCGGAGCTGATTGTTGACCGAGCGGATGCGTCAAAAGAGCACATGGGCCTAACAACCTGGGAGAAAGCACCTGACGGAAAAATTGTCAAGGCTGACGTGAGCATTGCCAAGAATTATCTCAAAGAGAAAGAACTTGACGACATGGGAAAACTGGTCAACTCAATTCTTGACTTTGCACAACGTATGGCAGACAGACACATTCCTATGACAATGGAGGACTGGGCAAGGCGGATAGACATCGTTCTTGAAGCTGGTGGAGATGCAGTCCTCAATGATGCAGGTCAGGTAACGGCAGAATATGCGAAGGAATATGCAGAGAGCGAATTTGAGAAATACCGAATCATACAAGATCGTTTGTTTAAGTCAGATTTTGATAAGTTCGACGAAGGAGATGGACTTCTTCCTTTGAATTTTGAAAATTGATTGGAGGGGCACAGGGACAGGCAAATGGATCATTCTAAAGGTCAAAGATATAGCTGCCTCTCATTTCAATGTATAATAAGGTATAAATTAAAGGTAATATGACACAACAGGCATACTCAATCAGTCAGCTGCATCAAGCTTTCTACGACTATCTCATCAAGAAGTTTGATGGTGACTCCATGGAGGCACAACGCTACATGGAGACAGCAGAGCGTATTATCCCCAATACGCTCAACGACTATTTCGGCACACACATTGCCTCCATCTATGACCTGCAGGATGCGGAGAAAGTAGAAAACTATCGCAGGAGAATCAAGGCGGAGCCGGTGCTGAAAGGTATAGACATGAGTGTGGAGCCACGCTATACAGAGGTGCTGAAATGGTATAAACTGTTTGTCAAGGGGCTGAACGCTGACACCATCCCCGTGCCTGTACCTGGGGAATACAAGATGGAGGAGGAAGAAGAAGCATCAGCCATGGTAGCCGACAGCCATCTGCCGCTAAAGACGCAGACCACCATCTTCACTGAAGGAGAGGACGACGGGACCATCACCATGGAACAACGAAGGCGAAACATGATGTTGCGCAAGGCCTGCATCGAGATATTCAGACAACGGCATGGAGGACATATCGTATGTGAATGTTGCGGATTTGACTTCGCCCGAGCCTATGACATCAAAGATGAATATATAGAGGTACACCATCGCTTTCCATTCTCACAGACAGAAGGCGAACACCCCGTCAATGCAGAGACTGACCTTGTGCCGCTATGTGCCAACTGCCACAGAATGATACACCACGGCATGGGAGGCGGGGGACGGTGCATGACACTGGAGGAACTGAAAGAGATATACAGAGGTAAACACTATGATAACTGATATGCTGCAGACAGAAAGCGATAATAGATTACTCCATACCCTACCACAGAAGGTAGAGGAGATGAAGCAGAGCATACGAATTGGAGAGCCCTATGTGTGGAAGTTAAGGCTTTCACTCACAGAGTTCTACGATTTGGAGTCTGCCATCAACCAGAGCATATCCTCCCATGCAGGCAATCATGAACACCTGTTGACGGAGGATTTTGCCCTTACAGTAGTTATCTACCTCGCCGAATGGTATAAGCGCTTCTACTGTGGTGCTGACACCATGGACGAAAACAAGGTGCTGTCACTGAATACAGAGGAGCTGAAACGACTCTACGAACTGGCAGGGATAGACACAAAGACCTTTGTCTATAACGCTTCCAAAAACCCCGACAAGACCTCTTATCGGTGGCAAGAGTCACTGCAGGTGTTGGGAGGATTGGCGGTACAGGCAGAACTGAAGCGAGACAAGCACGACAATCTGCTGCCCAAACTCTGCAAACTGTTTCATGGAGAGGATATAGACCTCGATGACCTAAGAGACAGAAACCGTGCCGTGGCCTTCCAGGAGTCCATTGCGAGGCAGCACAGCCTATATGAATATCTGAAATGTATATTGGAGAAAGACGAGCATGGCAGACGCAACCTCCCTTTCGCCTCGTCTGACCTAAAGGATGAGAGCACCCGAATACCTGAGCTCGTCAGCAAAATAGAACAAGCGGATGTGTTGGCCAAGAAGCATAAGTTTGACTTCGAATGGATTATCCAATACGCTGCCAGCACCCACTCGATGGTGCGCCAGCTGAAGGTGAAACTGAAGCCAGAGGTCATCGGTGGTGGCAAGAAACAGTATATAGGCTATGACCGCCTTCGCAGCGAGGAATGGGGCATGGAGCATCCAGAGAATGTAGGGCGAATACGGATGTATCTGCGGTTCAAGAATGGCGGACAATATGTACAAAAGGAGAAAAAGGGCGAGGAGCCTCTCTTCAAATACGATAATACAGGTCAGGAGGCGACAGGTTTCCTTTCTGTCAACAAAGAAGACGAAGCCATCTACCTCCGTGTGCCGACCACACGATTTGACAAGGTGGAGATAGTCATGCACTATGACCAAACCGCTCATGTGGTGCAGCAGATGGAGGTGGCTGACTACATGCAGGTGTATGAGGTGTCGAAGTCGGGCGGCAGGAGGTTCACCTCACGTCGCAACGCCCAGGCTCCTACAGTGCTGGTATTCTCCACTGCCCACAGGCTGACAGAGGAATTTCAGGACATCCCGCTGTCATACGCCCATTTCAGGCAGGGAGAGAATACGGGCGAAGACTATTGCTGGTGTCCCATCATGGACAAAGTCATTCTTAGGCTCAATACGGGTGAAGAGTTGCCATTCTTCAACCGCAACGGCCTATATCAAGTGGTGACAAAGAAGTATCTAAAGACCATCAAGTATATGGACAATGTCTTTGTGCTCTACAAGTATATAGACACCGATGAGGATGATGACGTGATGCAGGAAGACCGGCTTACCGTGCTGTTTGGTCGCCAAGCTCTGAGTGTGCTGCACTTCCCCTCGGGCATGGCCAAGGATGGAGTGCCGGTGGGTGACTACACCACAGAATGGTACAATACCAAAGAGAGACGCTATGTGAACTGGGATGAAGACCATGAGCCCAAGCAGGGAAAAGTGAGACTGAGAGTCACAGTGAAAGGACTGGTTTTTACTCCGAAGGTCTATTACGTGCCCTTCTCTCCAACTGACCCAGAGCAGCAACCCATCTGGCGCGACTTTGAAACCATGCGCATCCGTACGGCACTGGAGGGAGTGGAAGATATACAAGACGACTTCAGCAAAGACATCGGCGACAATATGCCTGACACGAGGCAGTTGGAGATTGGCACAGCCTCTGAGAAGATTCTGGTGGATGTGTATCGCCCCATACTCATCAGAGAACTATCGCAGAAGAAATCATGTGATGTGGAGAGCAAGGTTATCAGCTATCACGATGTGAACGAGGACATAGAGATACCGCTCATCAACTGCCAGCAGTTCTCTGTGCGTGATTTCTCAGAGAACGGTGTGAAGGAGTATCAGGTAACTAAGGAAGGAACCGTGTATTACAACTTCCCTACGTTTAATCACCCCGGCATAGACGGCACGAGCTTCCTATTGGACGAGAGAGCCTCTGCGCTCACACCGGAACTGCCTTTGGACTACCTGAAGATATACACGACCAAGGCACTCGACCATGCCGAAGAACTCTATGCATGGAACTACAAGTGCGAGCCTGTACGGGTCGATTCTTCCTTCCAGATGAAAGAGGAAGGCATCGTGTTCCAGAGTTTGAAGGACAACGACTCTCCCCGACACTACGCCATGCCAAGGGTCAACAAGGGCAAAGGTGGTTGGGGCGGTAAGAAGAATGTGCTTGTGGTAGATGCGCTCTATTGCTTCGAAAAGGTGGCAGAACATAAGGCATACTTCTTCCTGTTCAATCCGCTCATCAAGGTGATAGCGGCTGGGAAACAGATAAGAGACATCTGGCTCCCTCTGCTGAAAAAACGTGACTACAATCTCACAAAGGCAGACATCGGACATCTGTATCTCTTTGCCTTGCAGTTTCACTTTGACTGGATGCTCCTGCCGAGAGACCTGTGGCAGACGCAGATAGAAGAAGCAGCGGAGTCGGAAGACGAAAAGGAGAAAATCATTCAGGCTCTTGCGGATTTCTTCTACCAGACACCCAAGGCTACTGACGAAAGGGAACGGGTGAGCCTACGGGACTTTGTGAAGCGTTATTGGACATTCGATAGCTATCCCAAAGTGGATGCCGTGGCGGAGACAGCCTTGAAACTGATATTGGACAAACCCGATGCTCTCATGAAGATGGGCGACTTGAAAGAGTTCCTGAAGATTTACGATGAATGCAGATTCAAGTATATCGAAATGAGTAAAGCGATAGTTAGTACAACAAGATAAAAAGTAAAAACCAAGATATGACTCAGAAGTTTAGATTTGCTGAACTATATAAAAGGAACCGCATGGCAGTGGAAAAGACACTGTCAGCCATGTGGTGTGGAGAAGCAAGAAACGAAAGCCAGAGGGGATATGTAGCTCAGCTGAACAAGATAATACCAGAATTCTTTGCTCCCAAGGATGCCATGCCGTTGGTGCAATGTATGAACAGCTATGAGACAGTTTATCCAGAACATGAGGCAGAAGCCGAGGAGATGCTTGGAACGCTGTGGAAGAAGACACTTCCCGCAGGCATCAGCTATAAGCCCTACGAGCATCAGTATCAATGTTGGAAAACGTTGCTGAGGGAAAAGACACCTGACGGCAAACAGATGAGCATTGTGGTTACCACGGGTACTGGATCTGGTAAGACGGAATGTTTTATGCTTCCTCTCGTGCAGGATTTGATTGACCACTATAAACCAGAAACCGTGCAGGCCATCTTCCTATATCCTCTCAACGCCTTGATGGAAGACCAGAAGGCCCGTATGGAGAAACTGCTGGCAGGTACAGACCTAAAGTTTGCAGTGTATAATGGCGATATGCCTCAGAGCATACCTGAACCCACCGACAGAAGCTATAAGAAGGTGATGCGGAAAGTGGATTCCATTCGTGGTATCACACGCGATGAGGAAGGTAATGTCATCGAAGAGAAATACCCCCATGTCATAGCCACCCGTGACGAACTGCGGGCGCATCCTGCGAATATCCTTCTCACCAATCCCACCATGCTGGAGTATATCTTGCTTCGTGATAAGGACAGAAAACTTATACAGGAAAAGAAGCAAGGGGAAGAAGGGACACTTCGTTGGATAGCCCTCGACGAGACCCATACCTATTCAGGAGCAGGTGCAACAGAGATTGCCATGCTCATACGGCGTGTGCTGATGGCATACGGTGTGACAACGGATGATGTGCGCTTCGCCACCTCTTCGGCCACCATAGGCACAGGAAACGATGAGACTGCCAAGGAAGAACTGAGGGAGTTCATTGCTAACATTACAGGTCTGCAGCTGAATCAGGTGCGCTATGTGGATGGCAAGAGAAAAGGTATAGACGCTGTTCCCGAGGCAGACAAGGCATATTGGATGCGGCTGATCAATGAGAACAGGGACGGCTATCTGCGGTTGGATGAACTCATAACGGAAGGCGAGACCATTGAAGAGAAACTCGAGCGACTGGATGCCATGTGTCAGAAGGCGGAAGAAGAGGGACTGGAAGACTTGCGCGTGAAGGTTCACTACTTCTATCGTGTGCCTAACCATGGACTCTTTGTGGATATTTCTGACCCTCATTACAAGACTGACGGCAGTTTCAAGATTTATACCGAGGGTAAAACATTCCATGAGGATGACAGTGAGGCTCCCCTCTTGGAGATGAGCCGGTGCAAGCATTGTGGCGAATATGTGGCTATTGCGGAAGAGATGAAAATGGATGACGGAAGCATTGCCTATCAGCCCATCACCATGGATGACAGCGACATGTTTGACCTCGATGACACGGAGAACACGAGCAAGACCTACTATGTGTTTGGCACTTCAAACACGCAGGACACTGCATATGATAACAACGTGCCTTATATCATAAAAGGTAACAGAATGGAGAACGTGACCGCCCAGAATCCTGTAGATCCTGGCTGGCACGTCATAGCCAATGCACACTGTCAGTGTCCTTATTGTGGTACAAAACTGACCAAGACCTCAAAACAGGATGAGGATAACCCAGACCTGATACAGACAGATGAGGAAGACATGAAGAAACTGCAGAAATTCCGTATTGCAGCAGACTTCGTATCAAGGCTTATCGCACCCTCCACGCTCGACCTAATGACGGAAGCAAAGCCCAAAAGAGAAGGTAAGATTGCACTGCACAATGGGCAACAATACATCAGCTTTGTCGATAGCCGCCAGATGGCAGCCCGTTCAACTATCAAGCAGAATCTGGAGGAGGAACGCTTGTGGGTATATGGAACCATATTCCATGAACTGTGCCGTATGGCAACTGCTGGCAATATGACCCTGGACGAGGCAAAGAAACACTACGAGGAAATCTATGACGGCACTGGTAGAAAAGACCCTCGACACAAAGAGGCAGAAAGGATGCTTGACATTCTTGAGGGAGACGACCAACAAGCTATTGACAAGCTACTGTCTGAATTGAAGCCCAAAAACTTCTTGTCGTGGGAAGACATCCTACAGGTGCTATTGAAAGACAGACTTTCGAATATTTTCTGCCAACAGTTTGCTGAACGTTCCGAACTGAGTCCAGAACTGGACGAAGACGGGAATATCACCCCAGCTACAAAACGAAAATACATCTGCGCTATCATGGTGCAGTATCTGGCAAAGAGACCTCTGACTGCAGCAGCTCCAGAAACGATGGGATTGTTCACTTCCTACTATGTGGATTTGAACAAAGCTCTTACAGAAAAACTACCAGACAAGGTGGAGTTATTCAACAGTCATCTGTCTGAACAAAACAGGATAAGCAAAAAGGACTGGCACGCACTGATGCAGATATTCCTTGACTATACGGTTCGTTCTAACGAATCTGTCTTCCTGAAGATGGACGATAGAGACCAGATTGACATTTTTGAATGTGTTCGCTTTGCTACTCAGAAGCCCAAACGTCGTTCTGCTCATAAGCCTGTGATAAAGGACAAGGGTGGCAACCGATCACGAATCATTCGTTTGCTTGCTAAACTGATTGCAGACGAAAAGCATATATCTGTCACCAATGCAGTAAGCAGCTACAGAGAATATATACAGGATGTCATCGACTGTATGTGGAACGAGTTGACATTGAAGTATGAACTTTTGGAGCATAGCACCCATTATGATGATGACGTGCATCAACATGTAAAGGACAAGGATGAGGTGATAGATGATGTGCATCTGACTCCTTATCGTCTGAACCTTGCCAAGATAGGGTTCAGACTATATGAAGATGTTTATCTATGTGACACAAACGCTGGTGGCGACAACCATCATGTAGAATGGTTGCGCCCTGTGCAGGCAACATTCCACGGTTATGCGCCCTATCTCATAGGAGGCGAGCCTGTGCCTTTGCGTGAAGAACTCCATGAAAAATGGGTGGCATTTCCTTACCATAATTTCAGTGATACACCTCATCCACAAGACGAGGCGATTGAAGCATGGGCAAAAGAAAACCGCAAGATACTTTGGTACTGCGGACTCTGGGGACTGAATGGAACTTTTGCTGACCGATTGCTCCAAATCTATCAGTTCCCCGACCTCTTCATACAGGCAGAGCATACAGCTCAGGTCGATAAGATGGTGAGCCGTCAGGTGCAGGAAGACTTTAAGGATCATTGCTTGAACATTCTTGCCTGCTCTACTACCATGGAAATGGGTGTCGATCTTGGTGACCTGGAGTTGGTCATGATGACCTCGGTACCGCCTATGCCTTCAAACTACAAACAGAGAGCAGGTCGTAGTGGCCGTCGTGGACAGGTAAGAAGTGCATGTGTTACGTTGTGTGGATCTGATGCTGTGGGTATAAGAACATTGCTCAATCCCATGGAGAATGTCATCCTCCGCTCTGTCAATACGCCTACTGTTGACATGAACAGTGCCCAGGTCATACAGCGTCATGTCAACTCGTTCCTGATAAGAGAGTTTGGCGTATTTGGAATGTCTGGCGGCAGTATCAATGAACAAGTAATCAGCTATTTCACCAACTACCAGATTGTGCCCGATGGAGACAGTCATCATATCAAGATAAAGAGGAAGGCAGACAATTCGCCTGTAAGTCCACTGGATGGACTGGGTGACGAGGCAGGTACACCTTACGAGGCATTCAACATCAAATGTTCTGAAGCTCTCGATGATAAACTGAGGCGCAAGCTCAGAATACTGCTTGCCGGCACGATATTCAGCAGCAGGCCACCTCAGTATGTGGTCAATAAGGCACGTGAAATGAATGAGAACTGCTATGCAGAACTTGAACTGCGTATTCAGGATTATGCCGAGCCATACAGAAATGCGAAGAGTGCGAAACAGCAGGCTTTCTTTGAAATGAAATTCATAGAACCGCTTGCTGCCAGGCTTTTGTCATACTGGGCGACGCATCGTTTCACGCCTAATGCCAATATGCCAGTCAATGTGGTGGAGTTTGACATCAACTCAGCTGCTCAGGACACCTATTCGCTTGTGACGGTGTCTAATCCATCCTATCCATTACGAACTGCCCTTTCGCAGTATGCGCCAGGCAATCCTATTGCTCGTGACGGAATGGTCAGGATTGTGCGAGGCATCAGATACACCAACTTCTTCAAGCCTGAGGTGACATTCAAAAAACTGTATTTCAACCGTGAGCAGGTGGTTATTGACTCTAAGGAAGAGTTGGATAACCTACAAGTGTGGCCTGTGAGTAGGACATTTGACCTCGACCTGTTGCAGCCTGCTGAGTTCATTCCAGACATGAATGAATCTGCCAGTCGCATACTCGACAATAATGTCTATACTCGAGTAAACGCCCAGTTGATTGGTGCTGACGAATGGAAGCAAGACCGAATAGAACCGCATTTGTTTGATGCAAGAAGCAGTCGTGAGAGTGGCAACGGACAAATTCTATACTATAATGAAGGTACAGGATTTGGCTACTGCCACTGCACCAAGTGTGGAAAGACAGTGCTGGAGAGTTGGGCAGCTGCTTCATCAAGCGATCCCGAAAAATTGCCTAATGAAATGAATACTATTTCTTCAAAGGATAGCGAGAAGGAGAACTATCACTTATCACTTATCCGTAAAGGGAATAAGCCTAATCGTTGCATGGGCTGTAACAGCACGGACTACATCAAACGAAATGTGGTTCTGGGAGATATGATACAGACGGACTATACAGAGATTCGTATTCGTCATTTCAACCAGGATTGGATAAACTCACGTGAGAAAGAAGAGAACCTGCTCATCACGCTGGGACTGCTGTTTGCGCGCTCATTGTCGGAAGAGCTTAATGTGGAGCGTACGGATATCGATTTCACGATTACACCCAATGGTCATCTCTGCATCTTTGATGCCAATCCCGGTGGATCGGGATATTCCAACCAGTTGGCTGCCATGGACTTGCTGAAAGCCGTCATCGAGCGTTCCGCTTCTGTTATCGAAGCTGCCGAACAAACGGGCAACAAGGATGCGCTCATCGACAAGTTTACGCTGCATTACGTGAATCATATCGACATACAGGCTGCCAAGGCATGGATAAAGGAAGAACGTGATGCCCGAAAAGTATTGCCAACACCCATTCAGAATGTATTCGGCGAGAGTGTTACCGAAACCTCTCTCGCCAAAATGCTGCGAGCATTAGTTTCTTCTCAGAATGAAGTTTTCATCTTTGTTGACGATGATTACAACCACTGGGAATATGAGGGCACTGACCATTGCTGGAAGGGGCAGTTCTTCAGCCGTATAGCCCAAAATGCCACTCAAACCTCCTTTTGTGTGGTAAACAATGGCCATCAGCAGATGAACACTCCTGTACTCAATATGATCAGAAGTATTAAAGGATGGGCAAATGAGGTGCTGCAAATACAGAACCCTTTTGCCAATAACGGTTTGTACCCCCTGGCGTATATTGATGGCAGACTGTATTTCACAAACAATCCTAACCACATCACACTCAATGACAAATGGGGCAATGGCACTATCTATTATATCCGCACGAACAATTTTGCTGCGGCTGCCGATTATATCAACACGGATATAGAGGACTCAACCACCAGAATATTCAAGCTGGGAGACAACGACCCTACTATCATCAAGACTTCCGAACTTGGTGGTATCATAGATGCAAAAGCATCTGACATTGTGGCCCAGTTTGTTGCTCATTGCAAAGAACACCATCAGGATGTGGTCAAAGTGTCATATCAGGACGAACACATGAAGAGTATTCTTTCCATCATTCTCTGTATGCAAACCATCGGCTACTTCATCAGGAAGATTGGCTCACCATATACATTGGAGTTCCTGGTTGAACGCTATTACGCAGAAAATGGCAAGCGCGATAACCTTGGTGCCAACCAACCATCATCAGAAGACCGTGACGTATGGCTTACATCCATGGCTAATGAACTGGTGGACGATATATCATACGATAATGGAATAGAGGGCTCTCTCGTCCCTGTCATTTCCAAACCAAAGAGAACACTGACCCACTGGCGTGTTCTCACCCTTGGATGTGCAGGCAAAAAACTATGCATCTATCCTGATGGAGGCTTTATGAACGGGTGGCTGATATATAACACCCCCGGGGAATCACGTAAGGAGTACGATTTATCTACGCTCACGTATGATACGGAGGTTAACATTTTCAGAAACCAAGAAATTAAATTTGATATTACAATAGAAGATTTTTAACAATATGGCAAATGCACTTCATAACATAATCTGCTTAGAAGCAGAATGGGAATACCGAAATGCCCAAAGTAATAAGTTTAGTCTCAATACAGAGCCGTTGCTAAACTGGCTTAGGACATTCCATGGCTGCGACATAGTATATCGGCACATTATCAACAAGCAAGACTTGCAGTATTATCTCGACTATTTCGCTTCTCATAAAAGGGAGTTCAAGAAATACGATATAATCTATATTGCATGTCATGGTAAGCACCACGCAATTTCATTGGAAGGTAAAGACGGCGATATAGACCTCTGCGAGCTAAACACGATGGCAAAAGGTTTCTTTGAAAACCGAGTTGTTCATTTCGGGTCATGTAAAACATTGGCAAACCCTAATGAAGCTATGAAGTTCAAGGCAGACTGCGGAGCAAGACTTGTGAGCGGTTATGAAATCAGTGTAGATGCCATGACCTCTGCAATTGCAGATGCTGCTTTTTTCAACGAAATCATGAATTACCAAAACATTGGAATCTTCAAGAATGACACGACTTGCTTGTTCTGGAAAAAGTATGAATCTCTACTTAAAGAGTTGAAGTTTCGTGTGTATTAAGACATTCTTACATATACATGGTCATAGTATAACTATATAAATTCACACATATGAAGAAATATCAAATATATTGGCTAACTGTCATTACCCTTATATGCCTATTGTCTTTAACATTATCAGTTTGTAGTGTTATAGACTATTCTTTCTGCGCGGATTCTTTTATAGGGATTGTTGGTACATATATAGGAATTGCAGTTACTCTAATAATTGGTTATCAGATATTCAACATCATTGAATTTCGCGAAGAGTTAAAAGTCCAAAAACGAGCAAATGACAATATCATTGAAAAAAATACTATTCTTCAGAACAAATTAGCCGAACAGCAAGATGCAATAAACAGATACCATTCAAAATTGGAAGAAAGCAAAAATATGCTATACTCAATTTTTTCATACAAAGATGATAATGATTCATTTAGGGCATTCGTATCAATGCATTTAGCTTTAAGATATGCTCTGGATAGCGAAAGTGAATACATTAATGACATCTTTTCGAATCTACGCACTTTTGTTGATACACTATGCGGACGCTCCTTTGGACTGTATGGCTGTATGGAACAAAATGGAGTCTTTTACATAAATAGTCCACAACATGTTTTTTACATGAAAACAGTAAAGGAGTACATTGATTCCTGCATGACTCATGTTTTAGAAGTAGATAAACGAATAAAATCTCATGCTGCTTATAATACTATTCGTTTTGAATATGAAAGTATTATGAAAGAACTGATGAGGAAATTAGAATGGATTGAAACTAACCCATGCAACGTAGTAGAAAAATAAATTATTTATAATTCAAGAATTGTATATCAATGCGCATTTTGAAAGGTACGACATAATGTTAAGTAAAAACAATTTCAGTTCTCAAAGCAGACGTAACAATCTATAGTACCATTGCTTTTACACTCTTTCTCAATTATTATTACAATAATGATTGGGTATAATAATAACACAGAAGACAGGAAGCGTGATTTCTTCCTGTTTTTTTATGCTCATTCATTAACTTTTTACAATTGTGCAGATAGACTGCATCATTGTCACTTTACTTTGCACCCATAAGTTGAACAAAAAATGTAAAACGTATGGGACTTTTAGATTTCGTCCGATTTCAGTTCCCTGAGAAACAGCCTTTAGGTGATAGTAATAACAAACCTTTAATACATTTATAGTTATGAGAAAAATATCATTTGTTCTTGCCGCTATTATGGCAATCGCGCTCAACTGCAACGCACAGAGTTCCAATGGGTGTTACAGAGGTTTTATTGATGCCGGTTATTCCATCGGTGTCGGTGATTATGAGTTTGGTCGTTTTGAGGTTAACACCTCTCATGGCTATCAGTTCAATCCATACTTTTTCCTTGGCGTAGGAGCAGGTCTGCATTTCATGTCTTCATACGAGACTAAGGATATGGATATTCCTCTCGATGTAAGAGATAGCCAGGTTGACATTCCTGTCTTCGCTAATATCAGATGCAATTTCAGCAAAAAGAAGGTGTCCCCATTTGTGGATGTGAAAGGCGGAACATACGTCACTAATAACGGAGGTCTGTATGTCAATGCGTCAGCTGGTTGTCGGTTTGCAATCAATGAGAAACAGGCTGTTAGCCTCGCTGTTGGTTACGCTTCAGAGAAACTGGAGTTTGAGACCTTTGACAGGTTTACAAGCAACACGAGCATGAATTACACCCGAAGTCCAAGGAAACTTGACACTGAGGCGATTACATTGAAATTGGGTTTTGAATTCTAACACATTGCAACATATGAAAAAGGTCATTTTATTTTTCTCGATGTTCGCCATCTGTCTTGGCACATCTGCTCAACGCAAAGTTGAGGTTGTAGAACCTACCGTCCAGGCGGCACAGGATGACGGCATGGTGTTGAAACGCAAAGTCGCTATTGGTCGTTTCACGAATGAGACGCAGTATGCCAAGGGTATCTTCTATGATAGAGAGAATGACCCTATGGGCAAACAGGCTCTCGACATTCTCTCTTCCAAGTTGGCCTCGTCTGGCAAGTTCCTCCTATTGGAAAGAAGCGACCTCGCCACATTGCTGGAAGAATGTCAAAAGGGAGACACCTCCGCCTCTGTTATTGGTGCTGACTACATGATTATTGGCTCCATCACGGAGTTTGGCCGTAAGGACACGGGTAAGAGCGGTGTGTTCTCTTCACAGAAGACTCAGACGGTGGAAGCCGCAGTCTCTATCAGACTGGTTGACGTCTCTACTGGACTGATCATCTATTCTGATGAAGCCAAGGGCTCTGCTGAGCTTACGACAAAGACCACAATGGGTGTGGGCGGGAAAGCAGGTTATGATGCAACCCTTAGCGACAAGGCCATCTCTGAGGCTATTGGCCAACTGGTGGAGAACATCATCAACAAATGCACGAATAGTCCGTGGAAGACCTACTTCCTTTCTTGTGACAGTGATGCCACGCTCATTGCTGGCGGCAACAGCCAGGGTGTCAAAGAGGGCATGGTATTCAATATCATGACAAAGGGCAAGAAGGTGAAGAACCCACAAACAGGTGTGATGATTACCCTGCCCGGCAAATCGGTCGGAACAGTAAAAGTCATCATGACAGGAGGAGACACTCCAGAGACAGAGTATTCTTTTGTAGAGGTCACCTCAAACGAGACGATTGACTCTACGAACATGTCGAACTACATTATTGAACAAGCAAAATGAAAAAAGTAATCTTTTGTATGTTTGCGGCAGCATCACTGTTGACAGGATGCAAGGCAAACTTCCCCGTAGCACAGCAGACAGGTAAAGAGGACATGGCTTACCTCCTGTTTGTAGGACAGAAAGAATATAGCGGCAAAGAGGTTCAAGTGACCATCGACAATGCCGAACCGTTTACGGCAAAAGTCGTCAAATCGAAGAAAGCCAACAGAAGAGGCACGCAATACGGCATCGGTACAGGTACCAAGAGCCTCGTGGTGAAATGTGATGGAAAGACGTTGTATCAGAAGAAGATATTCGTCTCTACACAGGAAGTCAAACAAATAATATTACCATAGCGATGAAGACACTTATTTTTCCCGTAGCAGTGATTGCTGCAATGTTGGCAGTCAGCTCCTGCACAACGACCAAAACGTTGTACTCCTGGTATGACTATGAGGATGCGACGTATCAGTACCATAAGAGATCAACAGAAGAACTGCAGGTCAAAGTACTTGAGCAGTACAAGAAAATCACCGAGAAGCAAAGGGGTGTGAGGGGCGTAGTGCCACCAGGAATGTATGCTGAGTATGGCTATCTCCTTTACAAGACCGGAAAGAAAGATGAGGGCCTGTCATTCCTGAAAAAGGAAGTGGAACTCTATCCTGAGTCTGATACTTACATTTCACGAATCATTAAACAGCTTGAAAAATGAAAAAACTTATATTGTTTGCACTTGTAGCAATAACGTTTGCTTCGTGCTCTACCCCAAAAACGATGGGAGAACAGTATGCTGCTATGTATGATGAGAAGCCAGTAGCTATAGCTGTAATGCCTCCCATCAACAGGACAACCCATGCAGAGGCAAAGGATTTTTTCTATACCACCATGTATCTTCCTCTCTGTGAAAAAGGTTACTACGTCTATTCTCCCTATCTGACCATGGAGATGTTCCAGCAAGAGAGTGCCTATGATGCCGAGATGTTTCTTGAAAACGATCTGACGGCATTCAGGAATGTGCTTGGCGCAGATGCCGTCATGTTCACCATCATCAAGGATTGGCGCAGAAACAATGTAGGTGGAAAACTCAAAGTCAATATCGAATACATTCTTCGGTCAACAAAGACTGGACAAACTCTTTATCAAAGGGAAGGTGAAATCTCGGTTGACACCAGTGTCAATTCTGGGGGTGGCGGCTTTGGAGCACTTGCAAGTTTGATTGCCACAGCTATTAATACCGCTGCTACTGACAAAGTCATTGCCGGTCGTAAATGTAATGCATTCGTACTGTCAGACCTGCCCGCAGGAAAGTATTCGAATCAATATGAAGTGGATAAGAGGAATCCAGCTGGAAAGCCTGTAATAAAAGCAACTGTAAAATAAAAAAATGTATTATGAAAAAGTATCTATTCTTACTCCTTACCCTTGTGGTAACATCACTTGCGTTTGTCTCATGCAGCGATGATGATGATGACAATCAGTACAACTCTGCCATTGTTGGCACATGGAAGGTAACCGAAGTAAAAACGAGTCAGTCTGGAAGCTACATGGACTGGCCATTCAAGACAACGTATGCCTCCTTCAAGTCCGATGGTACATACTATGGTTCTGGCTATTTTGGCACAGGAAGTGGCACATGGTCTATTAAGGGCAACACGGTAAACACATATGTTGGTGGCGAGTTGTACGCTTCTTATGAAATTATTTCTGTAACATCAACTACCTCTGAGTTGAAGATGTCAATGGGTAGTGACGCTATATGGATTAAATGCAAGAAGGAGTAATCATTCCTTTCACATAGTTCAAAAGGATGGCAGGGTCAATGACCTTACCATCTTTTTTTGTTGTTAGGTGAAGGTGGGGGCCTGTTGACAGGCCGGTATTCCCAGAGACGGCAATGACCTCTCCTGCATGGACATACTGCCCATCACGAACAAGAATGGAAGACAGGTGACAATAACTAATAGAATAACCAGCTGTTTGTATAACGACATATTTGCCGGAACGCTTGTTGTGTCCAATGCTCACCACTTTACCTGGGAACATGGAAAACACATTTTCATAGTGAGCTTTCAAGTCCACCCCATTGTGCATACAGTACCTATGCAAGATAGGATGATGCCGCATACCGAACCGAGAAGTTATATGAATGCTTCGCAATGGTGATGAAGCATGAAGGAACGGCAACAGACCATCAGAGAGGTTGCTGCTGCCTGTAACAGCTCCATTCGTGCATTCTTCATCAGACAAACCCATCACAGAATCTATTGACGCAACACTATCCACAGAAGCAGGCAGCACTGTTTCCTGTGGATTTTTCTTTTTGTATATACGCTTACTCTTTACCTGTCCGATAGTGTTGAACTGGGCACGAGTAACAGAGCATGACACAAAGAGTAAGAGTATAGAAATGAGTATGCTTTTCGTTTTCATTCTGCAAAGATAGTCAGACTAAACTTTACATAACTCAAATCTAATAAACAGACATTGTTTCCCTAACTTTATTTATGCTTGTAGTATGATTATTGAGCAAATATCATACTACTATCATAACGATATATAAAACTAACACGATAACAGCTGACGCATAAACCTACTTCAATATATCCACTGTAACTTTGCTTTCGAATTGGCTGCCAAAGCAGCAATCAACCCTCGTGTAACAGCACTTTGAAGCGAGTCAAATAAAGAATAATGTATAATTGAAAAAAGCAAATGAATTACAGTTTTGAAGAGAACGAGATGCCTTTTGACATCCTCGAACGTTTCGGTCTGACGCAGACCATGATAGAAGACCTGCCTACCGATGTCCTCCAGAACATCTACAATGGCAGGAAGTCACCAGTCTTGCCTGTACATATCACGGCAGACGATGGTGAAGAAGTAAAGGCAAGAACCCGATTCAGTCTTGTTAGAACCGAAGAAGGCGGTGTCGATGTACTCTTCTATCCCCAACTTGACGAGTATGACCTCAAATTGTTCAATGAGACCCAGAGTCAGAACCTTCTCGCAGGAAAGCCTATCATTGGACATTTAGAAAGCAACGAGGTCGGCAAGGAGCTTGGTGGAAAATCTTTCTTCCAGCTTGACCCGGAAAGCAAGCAGGTCATGAGCGTTCCGACCCCTGTCATTGGTCGAAACATACAGTATATCGCCGACCGCTATCACCTCACTGGCGCAGAGATGCAGAAATTGCAGAACGGAGACATCCTTACCATTATTGAAGACGAGGAGGAATATTCCATTGGTATAGATCTCAATGCGAAGACGGGAATCCGTTTCGCAGCAGGCAACGACATGGTCTGGAAACGTGAAGGTAAGCGTGAATGGGACAAGTACAGTTTCGGCATCTTTGGCTGCTGGGCAATGGACGAAGCTGGCAACCTCGACTATGTACCCGAGGAAAGCTACACAGAAGAGATGTGGAACGAACTGAACAACAAGAGCAGAGCCAAAGCCATCAAGCTTTGAGCAGCACACCATCGTAGCACCCACATGCTCTTTCAACAAAGAGAAAGTATAAGGGCATATACCAAACAAAAGGAAGCCTACAGTAACAACCCTCAAAAACAAAACAATATGGCAAATGTAAAATACTACCCAGAAGATGTGCTCGTGGAGAAAGTCCAGAGCGGAGAATATGGCTGGCTTGACTATATCAACCATCACTCACCAGAATGGCAGAAGGAATACACCGCTTACTGCATGGAGAGAAATCTCGTCGTGAATGAAGAATCGGCAGAGGAATTTGTCGATTGGAAGGGTGAGCAGATTGAAGCCGGTGAATAAGTAATGTAACACCATTATAGAATATGTCTATCAGATCAAACTCATTACCAGTAGGAAGAGACCTGTCTCCAGAACTTCAGGAGATACTCCGACGCAATGGAATGCAAGCCCACATCATCCGACAAGGAAAAGGTTATCAGCTTGCAGTCCAAGGGCATGACTCTCCCCTGCTGACATACTCCATCACAGCGCAGCAGATGAGAGACCTTGTTGGCTGGGGCACCAATTCAGCCAACAAGAAAGCCTATAATACCTTTGCCTCCCTCGTGAGCAATGATTTCTATATGCCCCGCAATTTTGTACACGCCCGCAATGCCAACGGACGTGTGGCCATGGGACTTCACGGCTACCGTATTGGTGTTGGAGAGTATGGCCGACTGCCATGGGACAGACGATGTGCCCACATGATGATGGATCCATACCACGGACGTTTCCTTGGATGGACACCAAGAAACCAAGAAGGATTCCACATGCGTCGTGTCGGTGGAGCCATGTTTATGCAAGGAGCACCATTGGTGCCAGAACGTCCTGACGGCAGGATAAAACCAGGCGAAATGCAGAACGGTGGCTACGGCTTTTACTATAAAGGAGGACAACAGAACATGGTGCAGCAACCTTCACAGGACGTATTGTCAGACTTGCAATCTGTCATTCCCCCTGTGGAGGTGCGCCCTCGTTCTACAGAACCCGCAAAGCCATACAACGAGCTGATTACCTCCAAGGTCTATTTCAGTAACGAGAAGTGGCAGGAGTGCCTTGCTTCTCATGGCATTGTTATTGACCCAACAAGCAAAACACTGACTATCCAGTCCACTGCGACAAGACAAGACTTTGTCTACGACCTTACCGATGAAGAGTTAAGAAAGCTCACCAGTAACTCCATCAAGGAAGTGCCTGTTCAGAATCGCATTGACCTCATCAACAATGTCATCAAGAATGATTTTCAGGACAAGTTGACCATGGATATGCTCAACTCAAAAGAGCAGATAGGTCTGAAACTCACCCCTGAGGTTGAAGCGGAACTCAACAGTCGGCAGCAGATTGTCATCGACCAATCACAGCCACTTGTTTATGACGATCAAGCTGTAGTCGAGCCAGAAGACCGCAGTGTAGCCCATGTCGATGGCAACAGCCTTTACGAGATAAACGAAGGCAAAGGATGGTTCCGCGAAGGCAAGCACGGACGAGAGGTACAGGTCGATGACATCAAGGTGGAGCCTGTCCGTGACGAAAAGGGCGAGATACAGAAAGACGAGAAAGGCAATTCCCTGTTCCGCATGACCGCCGTCATCAATGGCGAGAGTATCAGCCATGAGATAACCCAAAAGCAGTATGACAAATTCATGGCCATCGATGATTATCATCGCATGAAGCTCTTTTCTCATATCTTCAAGGAAGTTGATATGAAGAATGTGCCAGGTATGCAGTCAAACATCGGTGCAAAGATAGGAGGAGCCCTCCTTGCCGGCATTGCTGTCATGGGAGAATTAGGCAGAGACCGATACGCACCTGCCGTTTTTGTAGAACATCACCACGACCCACATCCGCATGTATATTTCAAAGGCAGTGTTGACTCACCCCAAGACCTCGCTTCGAGAGCCTTCGACGCAGGGCTCAATGCAGGAGAACATGGCGTAGGCATGGGACATGGAAGATAAACAATAAAACACAGGTTTTCAGCCAATGACAGACGAACAGACATTTGAGAACTACCGTAATCGTCTTGACATCCGGGACGTGTTGGAAGACGCAGGCTACACGCTCTACAAGCGTGATGGCTTGCGCTATCCTGCCTATGTCCGTTTGGACAGTGACGGACGCAGAATCAGTGGTGACAAATACCTTGTCAGTCCTGGTCGCAACTGCTGTTTCCAACCACCCACAATCAAGCTATACTCCGTCACCTCCTTCATTTGGGAGCATCCAGACCTCTTCTCAGAATACAGGCAAGGTATCAAGGAGTCTGCCCTTGTCCATAAAGTGTGCCAGCGGCTTCTCAATATGCCTGTAGAACAAACAAGAAAGAGAGTCTTTGACCCCGTGCGTGATGGAAAGCCTTTCGATATGAAGGACTATCAAGTTCAGCATTTCCATCCCAATGACTTTGACTCTCAGAAGCCATTCTATGTCTTCTTCAAGTCCAGAGGGATAGATTTTGCCACACGTTGTGCCTTTCATGATAGTTTTGTACTTGCTACAAAGACAGACAAAGATGGCAGCATCTACAAGAACCTTTCCTTTCCCATGCACATTCCCGGCCAACCAGACAGATGTGTTGGATTCGAGGAAAGAGGTTATCCACGCAAGGACGGCACAGCCAGAAAAGGAATGGCGGCAGGCAGCAATGCAAGCGAAGGAGTATGGATGGCCAGTCCCAAAGGAACAGACCTGAAAGATGCCAAGCATGTCTTTATCTTCGAGAGTGCCTATGATGCCATGTCCTTCTATCAGTTGCGGATGAAGCAGGAATCGGGATTGGACCATCAGGGACGGCGTGATTTGAAATCGGCAGTCTTTGTCTCCACAGGAGGAAACCCAAGCTACGGGCAGATTCATGGTCTCATTACCCACGCCCCCAATGCCACGTTTCACCTTGCTTTTGACAATGATATGGCAGGTAAACAGTTTGCCGCCAACTTTGAGGAGATAGCGAGAGCCATGAGTCCTGTAGCCCCAGACAAAGTGGCGGTTGAGATGAAACCCTTCATTGAGAGCCTGCCAAAACCATTGGAGACAACGAAGGATTTGCTTGCCATTGATGACGAGCAATACGATGAACTTCCCAAGCCGTTACGAGAGCTCTATCTCAAATATGACTCAGCAAAGGAAAAAGCCTTGGAGTATCACTATTCCCCTTTCTTATGTCAGGAAGATAAACAGGATGCTGCGGACAAGATGAATCTGGCATATAAAGAGTTCAAGGATGCATTGTTCGAGAAACTGAATGTGAAGGAGGGACAGAGTCTTCAACCTGTCAAGACCATACGGGAGACTCCATCAGAAGCTTATAAGGACTTCAATGACGAGTTGTTGGACAAGAAGCAGTATGCCCTCACCGATGTCATAGAAACAGCCTTTGACGATGACGGCATAAACCTGACTGTTGAGCGACAGGAGGAGAACGAAGAGACTAAACATCACGGATTTAAGCGATAAGGAATATGGAAGACATCATCCACAGATTCAAGGTTATCACGTTGCGCCCCCACTGGTCGCAATACATCATCTCTCAGGGCTTGGCGTTTATCATCAGCTGCGCCCTCTTTCTCGTAGCAGGACATGACAGCATCACCTACAAGTGGCCGTTCGTCGTTCTCGGTTCCATCATGACATGCTTCATGCTCTATGGCTGCCTGTATCTCCATAAGCTGAGATACATCATCACCTCGGAGCAGCTCATCATCCAGCGTGGAGTCTTGACGAGAACCAGTGACTACATTGAGTTGTACAGAGTTGTTGACTTCAGTGAGAACCGTGATATACTTGAACAGCTGTTCGGCTTGAAGACCGTATGGATTTTCAGTGGCGACCGCACCAATCCCAAGCTCGACATCTACGGCATCAGGGAGAACATCGATGTGGTAAACATTGTACGTACAAGAGTGGAATACAACAAGCGAAGAAAGGGCATCTATGAAATCACCAACAGATAACATCATTATGCGTATCAGAACAATAGCCAAGGAATACGATGGCAGGTGGATGATTGTCTCTGCCATCGCCCTTGCCATGCTCCTGTTTGGGACAAGGGCACATGCCCAGATTGTTTCCAGCAATCCTCTGGAGTATGTTGCTTTGGCAGAGGGCAATGACCTTATCAATGGTCAAATCAAGCATCAGATTGAGGACCAACAAAAGACTGCACTTCTTCAAAACACCATCGCAGCAGAGTTTACTCAGATACACAAATGGGAGAAGAAGTACAACAGCTATCTGAAAACAGCATCTGGCTATGCCTCCACGCTGAAAGCATGCACCTCATTATATGATGACGGAGTGAGACTCTTCATCAACCTTTGCTCTTTGCGAAAGGCTATCGCATCCAATCCCCAGGGCATTGTAGCGACGATGAGTATGAACAACCTCTATATCGAGACAGCCACGGAACTCGTCACTGTATATACCACACTCAAAGAAGCCATAGCCAAGGGAGGCAACGAGAACATGCTGACAGGAGCAGAAAGAAGCAAAACCCTTTGGGAGTTGAACGACCGGCTTGCCCAGTTTAACAAGAAACTCACACGCCTGTGTCTCAGCATCCGCTATTACACCATGGCAGATGTATGGAACAATGTGACCGCAGGCATGATAGACAGAAGCAACGCAGAGATTGCCGCCCAGGCACTGGGAAGATGGCGCAGGTGTGCCAATGTAGTAACACCATAATAAAAGATTGTTTCAGGATAACAACATGAGTATTCGCATTTGTTCATACATAAGAATGGTTGTTCTCACCATCCTGTTCTTCGGGAAAGGCGTGAGTCTTCTTGCCCAGGGCAATGACCCTGTATTGGCAGGAATGATACTCATGTACACAGACAAAGCCAAGAAGGAGCTGAAGCAACAAGAGAAGATGATGCTTCTGGAATCCACAGGACATATCTGGATCAAGGAAGAGGTGGAAGGCACCTCTAACCTGCAGAAAGAGTTCAATGACTACCTCGACAAGTTCCACAGCATCATCACCTATGCTGCACAGGTATATGGCTTCTATCATGAGATAGACCATCTCATCGACCAGCTTGGGACATATTCCAACCAACTCGGCACTCACACCACCAATGCCCTTGCAGTAGCCCTTTCCTCCAACAGAAACAAGCTGTATAGGGAACTCATCATGAACAGCGTTGATATTGTGAATGACGTAAGGCAGGTCTGTTTGTCAGACACCAAGATGACAGAGAAGGAACGTCTGGAGGTATTGTTTGGCATCCGTCCCAAACTAAAAACCATGAACAGGAAACTCAAAAGGCTGATACGTGCAGTAAAGTACACTTCGCTGGCAGATGTCTGGGCAGAGATTGACTACAATGCCAGGAGCGAGGCTGACAAACCTACAATTGTACAGCAATGCAAAGAACGTTGGAAGAGAAATGCCAAGGTTAGATAAAGTATAAGACATATCAGGATAACAAAATAACAAACAATCAATTATATCATAGAACCATGGGTTGGGCATCATTATTGAAAGCAGCTCTCCGTCTTGGCGGTAGAGCAACAAAGGCGACATTCTCCACGATGGGCAGTGCCGCACTACATCCGCAACAGACGTTGAGAGGAATGGGCACGGCAGTAAAGTCTGCGACAGTCGGAGGAGCACTCGGCTATATCGGTTGGGAAAAGCTCACCACTGACAAGAGTGTGGTAGGCATTGTAAGCGATGCTGTCATTGGAGAAAAGACTACAGATAAGATTGGCGATACCATTTCAGACATCGGTGAAGGTGTCCGTGACATAAAAGACTCTGTCAATGGTCTCAGCAGCGGTGTCAATGGAGCCGTCGAAAGCATTGACAGCAAATGGGAAGGCATGTCAGGTTTCCTCCGTGCCATGTTCTCTGGTCATGGCGGTGACATGATGGGAAATTTCTTCAGCAACATTGGTCGTGGCAACGTTTCAGGACTGAGCATAGTAGGGCTTATCGTTTCTGCTCTGCTTGTGTTCGGGCGTTTCGGGTGGCTTGGCAAGATAGCAGGGGCTGTTCTCGGCATGATGATGATAGGCAATAATTCCAGTCTGAATCAAGTATTTGGAGGCAGCAGGGCATCACATAACACCCCATCAGAGAGCAAGCAACCAGAAGTCGAGCATACCAATGGTGGTGGAAGACGCAGATAAACAAAACAACATAAAAGAGTACACAATGCAATTTACACAAGAAATGATGCTGCACTCCGAGAGTGGCTATTGCATGCCATTCGAGGAAAGAAACGGAGACGTGCAGATGAGCCTTGGATATGGCAAGCAGAAACATCCGCAAACAGGAGAAACCTTCTTCAATCATGGAGTAGATTTCAAAGTCAACAACTACCTCCTTTCCGCTGTGGCTACCGGCAAGGTCACAGGATTAGGCAATGATGCCATCCACGGCATCTATCAAGTCACACGCTACGGGGACTATGAAGTCATCTACAGCCACCTGAGCAATGTCTTTGCCAACTACGGGAAAGAGGTCAAGGCAGGTCAGGTTATTGCCGTCAGTGGCCGCTCACTGCACATCGAGGTGAAATACAAGGGAGAGGAACTCAACCCTTTGGAGTTTCTGACGATGATCTACAGCAACCTGAAGGTCATGGAGCAGCATGGCAGACCTGGTGCCGCGCCACAGTTCGTCACTTTGGACATGGATGTGCGCACTGCATACGACAAAGACCAGGAAGAGATTGAAGACCTGATGATGCGGTTTTTCCCAGACTACATGACAGACATGAGTAAGGGCATTTACGTCTTACCCGAGCATACGGAGCTTGCCTTGCGCAACATCTTCACCATGTCTGCCATGAAGCACTACTTCTTCGAGACCATTCCAAGCATGGCAAACCCACTGGGTATGGGTGCCAAGAGCATACCCATTGCAGAAAGAGTGCAGAACCTGCTGATAGCCGATTTCCTCAACTATCTTGCCTTGCGACATCAGATATTCCTATCAAGCATGAGTGCTGTCGAAAAAAAAAAGCCCAAGACAGAGCCATAGCGACGAGTGGTCTGGTGGATCCACTGGCGGGATTGGAGATTGACGTACAGAGTTTCGATATTCCCCGGCTTGTCAGTGTCTATCCCGACAAATCAGGTATCAGATGGTGGACAAAAGCATGGTTTAACAACAGCGAAGCAGGCGAATCCGCCATCGAGATAGAACGTGAGCTCGCCATCAAGTTCATCAATGACAATATTGAGAAAGACGCATGGCTTGAAGAGTATTTCCCGAAGCAGATGGAAGTCTATCACAACGCCATCGAGCAGACCCGAGAACAAATCCTCAATCAATTAAACCTCTAACGTATCAAGTATGGCAGAGTCAGAACAAGACAAAATATTCAGAACAAAGGTAATCCCGATTATGGATAACGTTCGGGACAGGCTTTTGAGAAATCAGGCGGACGAGTTTAGGGAACACTCCTTTTCTTTCGGCAGCTTGATGGCCGGTGCCATTGGTCCAGACGGAGGTATGGCAGCAACCCAATCCTATAATGACAGGTTACGATATACAGGAAAGTGGAACTCCAAGACTACTGAGGACTATATCGAGATGGTCAAGAAAGAGTTGAAGCTCGTAGGAGTCACGGTTGATGCTGCCATGGAGAAGAAGATGATAGACAAGATGATAAAGGACAAGATTCCTCGCTCATCCATTGAATATATCATCAGGAAAGCAGCCACAAGCACCCTTTTCTACCTTCCCCAAGAGGTGGCGAAATCACCATTGGAAAAAAGCATGGATGCAGAAGCCGAGCGACGTTATAACCCGTCAGCATGGGAGAAGAACACAGGACGTGCCATAGGTTCTGTCACCGACCTCCTCTGTATGGGAGGTTTTGGCGGTGGCTGGAAGACTGCTGCCACCTGGGTCGGCGGCGATCTTGTCTTGTCTCATTTTGCAGATAAGCATGAAGACCGTTCCGATGTTCCCCTTGTCATCCGTCCTGGCATGGAAGAAGAATATCGTAAAGCACAGAAGGCGGTCAAACAGCAAGAGCAAAAGGAGGAGAAGCAAGGCTCCACAGCAGAAAGCAAGGAAGTCGCAGAAGAGGAAACACCGACGGAAACACCCGCATCACCTGAGCAGACACCAGCAGAGCAAGCTGCCGGTACTCCAGAACAGACCAATATGGACGGTTGGCAGGGATTGCTCACTTCCTTTGGGCTGAATGGGATTGGTGACATAACCCATAACCTTGGCTATGTGCTGGCCATGCTTCCTGATATGCTTGTAGGATTGTTTACTGGCAAGACGAAGTCCATCAATCTGAAGGACAATATGATGCCCATTGTCTCCATTGTGGCAGGAATGTTTGTCAGAAACCCCATCCTAAAGTTGGTACTCATTGGCATGGGAGGGTTGAACCTCATCAACAAGGCTGGGCATGAAGCGATGGACAACTTTAAGGAACAGCAACATCCAGAGGCGAGCCACTCACAGACTCATTACCGTGTCTATCCAGACGAGCCCCTCAATGGGCGTATCGTCAATCCTGAAATACGTGCCAACTGCCTTGTTGCGACGATAGACCGTGTACCCTGCACCATTGCTCTTCCTGATAGAGTTGTTGATGCCTACGCACAGGGAGCGTTACCACTCAACACCCTCGCCAATGCCGTATTGGCAAGGCATGACCAGATGCGCCAGATGGCATCTGAGAACTATGAGGCAAACGAGCGACAAACTATTGTAAGACCACTTGCTCAAAGATAACAGATCAGATATGAAAAGATATTGGTATAAGTTTCGTGTCAAGTACGGCAAAGTTCTCGACACGGGAAAACAGAAGAAAGTCAGTGAAGAGTATCTTGTCGATGCAGAGAGTTTCACAGAGACGGAGAAGCGAGCCACCAAGGCTGCTACCGACCTCATTGGTACAAGAGACTTCGACATCACGGCCATCTCACGTGAGCCCATCACTGAAATCCTCCACGAAGAGGAGAAAGAAGACAATCACTGGTACAAGACCGTTGTATCATTGGTTAGTGAAGATGCCGAGACTGGGGTAAAGAAGTTCTCGCCGCAGACCATCTATGTCAATGCCTCAAATACCACAGAGGCAGACCGTCTGCTCAGGGAACACATGTCGGACACCCTGTCCGATTGGGAAGTAAAGTCCATCACTGAATCAAAGGTACTTGGAGTGCTGGGCTACAAAGGATAACAAAGACAGCTGAATTATGACAGAAAAGAATCAACAAGAAAAGATGGCCGCAGAACGTCAGGTGGAACTGTTCACCCATGCTTTTGAGAAAGCCAAGGATAATGGAGGCGTTTGGTTGGATAACAAAGGCCGTAAGGCTCCCGGACTCTACCAGAAGCATTTGCAGGTATCACCCTTCAACGCCATCATATTGGGCATGCACGCAGAACAGCACAACTACAAGACCAACCAGTACACCTTGTTCTCTGAAGCCAAGAAACGAGGAGAATCCGTACAGACCAAGGAAAAAGGCGTGCCGTTCCTGTGGTACAGTTGGAACGAGTATGTCAGCAAGAGCAATCCTGATGACAGAATTAGCCGTGCCGACTACCAAACCCTGTCAGCAGAGCAACAGTCCGACTACAAAGGCATCCGTACCCGTGAGGTTCGTGCACTGTTCAATATAGATCAGACCACATTACCCATGGTTGACAAGACTTCCTATGAGAAGGTGGTACAGGACTACGGGCGGTTGGAAGACCGTGCCGATGTGGCAGCAGCCTCAGAAGAGATCCGACATAGAGTAGAGAATTTGTTGGCAAGCGCAGGTCAGTATATGGTTGAAATCCGTCCCGACTCATTTGGAGTGGCACATTACGACAGCGCGAAGGATGTCATCTTCTTGCCAGAAGTCTCATCCTACGAGAACTATGAGGACTACGCAAGAGATGCCGTTTCTCTCCTTGTCTCTGCCACCGGTCATCAGCAACGCCTTGCCCGTGAAGGAATGGGGGTTAAGAACGGCAAGACCTCACCAGAAGATGCCGAGAAGCAGGAACGCCTGATTGTAGAGGTTGCCACTGCTGTCAAGTTGCAGGAATTGGGCATTGCGGCAAAACTCTCTCCAGAAAGCATGAAGATGACCGATTATTGGTCAAGGGAACTCAGAGAAAACCCCTGTCTGGTGGACATCGTCGAAAGGGATGTCAACAATGCCATTGATATGCTCCACAAGGCTGAAAGAGGAGAGAAAGTAGAGCTCAACAGTCAGGCAGCCCAGAAACAGATTAACGCCATCCGCAGCATCCTCCCGAAGCATTTCTATGTGGCAGACGAAATCAAGACCTTGCCTAACAGGGACACCAAGGAGTTTGTCATCGTCAAAGACCCCAGCAGCAAGATGGCTGACGTGGTGCTTCCCGAAGGAGCGTCGTTGGGTGCAGACAATGATATTCCAGGAATGAACAAAGGACGTATCGAACACGCTTTGCAGAAAGAAGGTTATGACACGGTCACCTTCTACAATGCCGATGGCTCCATGGGCTATCGTCCTGACGACAGTTTCTTTGACGGAAAGGCTGTTTCCGTTGCCCGGCTCAACAAATGGAACTTAGACACCATCACCCTTCTCGACGTGTCGGATGCCGTCAAGCGTTCTGGTGCCGTTGACTTCGAGAGGATTCTCATGATGCGGGACGATGAGGGCAAGTGGGCACTCTACATGAAGCCAGAGAACGAGAAGAGCTTCTGTGTCTATCCTGACAAAACAGATGTAAACCTCTTTTTCACGACCGTGAAGCAAGGTAACGAGGAAGTGACAGAGTCGATGCGTCAGGATATGGCGCAGAAATACTACCTTGCCACCACAGAGAAGCCCGAACAGAGGGTTGACATTTTCAAGAGCGATGCTACTCCCGAAGAACTCAACCAGATTGAGAGAGTCAACATCTTCAAGACCAAGGCTACCGAGACACAACCCAGTGTTATCCTCTGCTTGCCTACGGTAAACGGAGAGAAGCTCAAACCTCGTGAGGTCACCCCCTCTCAATGGCAACGCCTTTGGCTTGCGGATGACATGCAGGACTACAAGAAGCATATTGCTGCCAGTCTCTTTGCAGATGTTCTGCGTAAGGGTCGCACAGATGCTGTCGCTGTAGGTACAGACAAGTCCGAGCAGGAGGCACAGACTGAGGATGTCGCTCAGAAGCCTGTTCAACAAGAAGATAAAACAGAGGAGGATTCCAAGAAGGAAGAGAAGCAAAAAGAAGAAGCCAAGGAAGAAACGACAAAGGCAGAGACCAAGGCGGTGGCTGCTGCCAGCCTCTCTCCCATGCTTAAACAATTCTACGACCTCAAAGCAAAGCACCCGGATGCCATTTTGCTGTTCCGCTGCGGTGATTTCTATGAGACATACTGCAATGATGCGGAAAAAGCTTCCAAAATACTTGGCATCACACTCACCAGAAGTAATCGCACCAAGGACATTGAGGGCAAGCCTCTCAGCATGGCAGGTTTTCCATACCATGCCCTTGACACCTACCTCCCCAAACTGATTCGGGCAGGCGAGCGTGTAGCCATCTGTGACCAGTTGGAGGCTCCTAAAAGAAATCAGGAATCCGCTGAAAACCAAGTGGTGGAAAGTGCCAGGCAAGAAGAAAGCAAATCATCTGGAAGACACCGCTAATGTTTAGACCGACATGTCAAAGAACAAAGAATACATAGAGAAGTATGCAGAGTATGCCATGGAGCAGATGCGCCGCTATGGCATACCTGCTTCTGTTACCTTGGCACAAGGCATCTGTGAGAGCGCAAGTGGACAGAGTGAACTGTCTCGTAAGGGCAACAATCATTTCGGAATCAAGGCTACCTCCAGTTGGATTCAGAACGGAGGCAAGTACCTTGTCTATACCGATGACCGCCCTAATGAGAAGTTCTGTCAGTATGCTTCTGTGGGAAACTCCTACGAGCACCACTCCAAGTTTCTGAAAGAAAACAAGCGATACGCAGCCCTTTTCAAGCTCTCTCCAGACGACTACAAGGGATGGACTGCTGGTCTGCAGAAGGCAGGTTATGCTTCCAGCGGCAAGTATGCTTCCACGCTTCAAAGCATCATTGAGGCTAACGACCTGCAGAAATATGACCGCATGGTCATGCAGGAGATGCAGGCGCAAGGCAAATCCTTCGGTGTCGCTGCCAACCCTCGTAGCAACGAAGGGATGACAGTTCTAACTGCTGAGACGGACTCAGAGAACAAACATTACTCTTATCCCTTGAAGCGCAGTGAGTTTATGCTTGTCACCTCGCCTTTTGGAATGAGGGATGACCCAATGAATCCTGGTGCAAAGCAGATGCACAAGGGCATTGACATCCAAGCGAAGCATGACGAAGTCCTTGCTACAGAAGACAAAGGTAAAGTCATCAAGGTGAATAACAACACTGATGGAGGTGCCGGTCGTTATGTCACTGTGGAATACAGCAGACCGAATGGCAACAAGTACCAATGCACATATATGCACCTTAGCCGCATTGATGTCAAGGTTGGCGATGAAGTGAATGCGGGACAAAAACTTGGCATGTCTGGGAATACTGGCACAAGGACAACAGGCGAGCACCTTCATTTCAGCGTCAAGAGTGTGTCATCTGATGGTACAAAAAGGGATATAGACCCAGCTGCCTATCTGGCGGAGATTTCTCAGAAAGGAGGAATTACTCTCCAGACCCTGTATAACGGCAAGGATATTACAGCCCAGTATAAGGCACAAAATCCTATAGATGGAAACACTGTCAGTGAGGTTGCAAGCAATCCAGAGGACTGGATGAAGAAGCTGCTTTCTTCCGAAGACAGTGGCGTTAACATGCCTCTTGGAGACCCTGTGATAGAACTCATGATGACTATGTTCACCTCCCTCATGGCTCTTGCATTGCAGATTGACAACAAAAGTGAGGAGGAGAAGATGCAGAAGGCAACGGAAGCTGCCATCACCAAGTCCATCGACCTCACCTCTCTTCTTCCCTCTTATAGAATTTGTTCCATCACTCTACAGGGTAACAAGCCATTCCTTCAAGTGGACAATGGTAGCGTGCAGTTTTCCCGTGAGCTTACAAATGCAGAAATCGTTAAGATACAGCAGACCCTTGGCAACACAGCGTTAAGTCAAGAAGAAAAGCGAAGAACCATTGCCACCATCATCAACTCCGCTGTTGTCTCTCACCAAATGTCTCAGAATTATGAGAATGGCATGGGTGCTCAGGCAGACAGACAAGAATCAGTTCAAATCAGATAATTCGTACAACAAAACAATTCTATTATGATCAAATGTAACGTAACAGTATGTGGCACCGTATCACGCCAGGCGCAGATTCGTGCCAACAAAGAAGGGAAACAATTCATCTCGTTCGGAGTGAAAGTTGTTATCCCTGCCAAATCAGGTATCAACAAGACGATTGAAATCAGTGTTGCCAAAGACACGGACAATCAAGGCGAAGCCGTCAATTATCCTGTTGGTTCACGCATCGAGGTGGATGGTGTACTCCAGTTTCACAAGAAAGGGGACATCGTCTATTACAACCTCTCCGCTACAGGTGTGAACAACTTCAACGCCAGTAGTCAGGACGCTATCACTGGCAGCATGGAGTTCCGTGGTACCATCGGGAAACAGGTTGATGTGAAGACGGGCAAGAAGGGCAATCCCTATACTCTGTTCTCAGCTTACAGCAGTGAGAAAGACGGTGATGCTTACGCTTACACATGGGTGCGTTTCATGCAGTTCGGTTCAGCAAAAGAAGAATGGGTACAGGCAAAAGCTGGCATCAATGCCAAGGGAGACCTGCAAATAGGAGTCTTCAATGACCGCATAGACCTAACTTGCCGTGTGACAGAACTCACGCAGTGGGAGAAATCTACCAATCAGTCTAACTAAACGAAACTGATATGACAGAACAAAAGAAATACAATACAGATGGAAAGACCAGTGAAGACAGGGCTCTCGATCTCTTTGCAGACATGATGATTGAGCGCATCAAGTCGCTGAGCAGCAAAGATGGTTGGAAGAAGCCCTGGTTTACCGAGGGCTCGCTGTCATGGCCAAAGAACCTTTCTGGACGTGAATACAACGGCATGAACGCCTTGATGCTTATGATGCACTGCGAGAAGAATGGGTACAAGCTCCCAATTTTCTGTACTTTTGACCGTGTCGCCGGGCTTAACTTCACCAAGGACAAGCAAGGCAAGAGACAGCAGGCGAAAGGCAGTGGTGGTGAGGCGTTGCCACAGGTAAGCATTTTGAAAGGCGAAAAGAGTTTCCCTGTCTTTATCACCACCTTTACTGTTGTGGACAAAGAGACCAAGGAGAGGGTGAAGTATGATGACTACAGACAGATGTCAGAGGAACAGAGACAGAAGTATAATGTATATCCAAAATTGCAGGTTTACAATGTCTTCAATGTTTCGCAGACCAATCTTCAGGAAGCACGTCCCGAGCTGTACAAGAAACTCGAGGAATCATGTAGGCAGTCAAAACCGATGGAAATGGGCGAAGACTTCTCTTTCGCACCTGTGGACAAGATGATTAAAGAGGACGGGTGGATTTGCCCCATAAAGCCCATCTTTGGAGACTCTGCATACTATTCCATCAGCAAGAATGAGATTGTTGTGCCAGAGAAGAAGCAGTTCAAGGATGGGGAATCATTCTACTCCAATCTCTTTCACGAAATGACCCATTCCACAGGTGCAGAGGGGCAGTTGAACCGTATCAAACCTACATCTTTCGGTTCTGAAGAGTATGCCCGGGAGGAGCTTGTTGCTGAACTGACTGCTGCCTTGACAGCACAGCGATACGGCATGACCAAGCACCTGAAGGGTGATTCCGCTGCCTATCTGAAATCCTGGCTTGACTCACTGAAAGAGTCTCCTCAGTTCATAAAGACCACGTTGATGGACGTGAAAAAAGCCAGTTCGATGCTCACACAGCACATTGACAAGATGGCGTTGGAGATTGAGAAGGAAGAATCCGTCAGGCAGGATAACGGAAATGGAAAAAGCTATCTGTCTGTAGAGGACGGAGACCATGCTGTCTTAGCCTATAATGGTTCCGCGGTGTACATCCAGCATCACGAGAAGGAGGACTCTGTGAAAGTCGCTATCCCAACGGATAAAGGACTGGAGGTAAAGTTCACCCTTCCCTATGACCACACCAAAGACCTTGACCGAAACTTTCAGGAGGCTTTTGCTCAATACAAAAGTCAGACGGAACCTTCCGAAACGAAAGAGAAAGTCTATTATGCGTCCGTTGCCTACCTGCAATCGACCGATGACACCTCGGAATTGGACAAGCTGAAAGAGCGCGGTGACTATGATGGACTGCTGAGACTTGCCAAGAATTACTATGACGGAAACGGCATGGATGAAGAGCAGACCTATAAGAAACCATGTCAAAACAGGGGCGATGACCTGCTGATTGAGGACAAGGACTTCGCCGTGGTGTATAATGGTAGCGTGGGAGGTACTTATGAAGTATTTGCCAAGTATTCAGAGCAGGATGTCCGCAATCATATAACACGCTATGGCATCGGTCGTGCCAGTGAGGATGTGAAGGAGGTTGCACGGGAAATGACCCATGAGGCATTTACTGCAATGGCTACACGTAAGCTCCCCATCTTACACATGCCTAATGATTCTCTCCTCTATCTTCAGTACAACAAGGAGAAGGACAGCATAGATGTTGGAACCGTAACAAATATCGGATTATCTGTTAAGCATTCATTTCCCTACGACCACGACCAATCCATGGACATGAACATTCAGGGAGTCCATGACCAATTCCAGGATATGAAGGAATATCAGCAAGAAGAGCATGTAGCTAAATCAGCCTTTCATCGGTAAAGTGTTGCATGTCAAAGATATATTATCAGCCGCAGGATGTCATGTCTTGCGGCTGATTGTGTTATTCCATGTTCTTTACGACACCCATAAAGAGCAATTCATCATATTCGCCCTTTATTACAAAGGCAAATGGTCTGTCTAACCTCATTGTCAGAGGTTGCGGCATTTCATCTGGTGGCGGACATCCTACTTCGCATTCAGCTATGGTTAGAGCGGAAAGAATAGATGTTTTTAAATGGTTTTCAATACTCTCAATCAATTCTGCTTCTATCGATACACAACAAGAGACATTACAATTCTTATTTACATCCTTCGAATGCCTCTTGTTGCTTGATAAATAATTATTCAAAAAAGAAATTCGTATTAGGCGATGACGATTTTAGTTTATGAAAAATCTATATGATTACTACATTCTTGTTTAAGGTTTATCATTTCTGCAAATGAACCTTTTGGACAATTTATGAATGTTACATGACCTTTGCTTTGTTTTGCAGCACGAGCTATTTGAGTAATCAAAGATGACCCTTTTGAGTTGTCGCAGACAAAACAAGCTCCGGACTTAGCGATTTGTAAAGCGTCAAAATTTGCATCAAGTGGAGTTTCATATTTTACAAGTCCTGGGGCTTTTGCTGCAAAAATGGACATATTGTCTATCGTCGCTTTATTCTGAGTACTCTTGACATTATAAATAGTAATTTTTGCTCCACTATTTTTTGCAAGTCCAATTAAAGTTTCGATGTCCGACAAACTATAATGTTCCCAATCAATTCTTATTGATACACCAGCAGTGATCTTGTTTTTCAAATCTTGAATGTTTCTTGTATTGGCAGAGATATTACTTGTAGTATTGTTTCTCTTCTTTATCGTGCTTGTAGCTACTGCTCCAGCTACCACACCTGAGACAGTTGTGGTTCGCCTTGCACTTATACGAGGACTAGACGAACGATCTACAAGCATATACAAAACAAAAACATGTGCTTCATTGTATGCGTTCTAATTTAAATATGAGCTCATTTAATGAAGCTATTTTGTTTAGTGGTGATAGTATTTTAATAAAAGAAGGATGTGAAATAAAAAAATACAAAGAGAGAGATTTTTCTCAAAAAAGCAGTTTATTGACTCCCACTATTATTAGATAGTTGAGATTAGCTGTGTTCAAATTTTTACTTCCTACTAATAGAAATCCGTGGATAAGAAATTAACCTATCCACGGATTTTTATTTGTAACGTTGTTTTTTACTTTCTCTTTTTCAACACATAGAACCTGGCGGTTTCACCTTCTGGTTCATTGCCAACCGAGTCTGTCATAACAATGTTATTGTCATCCTTCACTTTATAGAAGGTATGCTCACCGCTTGAGGGACGTACAAGCATCAGTACATTGTCATCGAGTACTTTGAATACTCCGCTTGCCTCGTCATGCCCATCCTTTTGGTCAATGTAATCCTGCTCAATCTGATATGTACCGTCAGCCTTGATGGTGAGCACAGTCTTTATGCCCGATCCATCAGCCGCAGGGAATGTTCCCTCGTAAGTTCCTGCTACGGATGCCAAATCCAGATTGTTTTTATCGGAAGCCGTGTTACCCACCACGCTTGTTGTATCCTTACCAACTACACTTCGGGCAGCCTTCTTGTCAGAGCAAGAAGCAAAGACTGCAAGAGCTGCAACTGCCAAAATCATCAAATTCTTTTTCATATTTTACTGTGTTTATTGTATATTGGTTATTTGTTGGCGGAACATGCCGCTTTGAATTTACAAAGGTATATATAACCTATGAAATAAAACGGCATATCTTTGTTTTTATTGTGTAATTCAGCGATTTTATTACTGAAACAGTACAAATTGTCTCTTATTAGGCACATCTTGTGTGTCTGAATACAACTTTTGGCGGTGCTGTTCTGTAGTCAAAAAATGTCTAATACAGATATTCTTGGCTTCGACTTCACCTGCCAATCTATGGTATCGTCTATCTTTGATATTTCCTCCACGAGCAAAATCTTCTTCTTCACTCATGGGTGACCAGATCTCATCAGAAACCTCTTTTCCATTCTCTTCAATGATATGGTCAAAGTCAACCACAGACGCACCTGCATTTACCACTAATGGACGTGCATCTTTTATACCAAGTGCCTTGCAGTCTCTGTACATATCACTGAACAAAGTGTATCGGTCTGTGAAGAACACAGGAAGATAGCCGGAAAGGAGCCCATACCTAATCATTGCTGCAGCTTGTCTGCCTTTACCGATACCTGTCTGATCGCCTATAATAACCGATTGCGCTTTTTTTTCAATATTGTACATTGCTAATGCCACGCCATCAACTTGTTCTGCAGCCAAAGCATCTTTGAGTTCTGTCATGTTCATATGAAGGCGACAGGCAACATAACCACTTACGTCACCGCCCAACGCTACTTTTAGTTTACTCAATGCTTTTGTTGTGTCCTCTACAAGTTGTTTGGGGACAACAGAACCTAATGATGTAACATTGTTTGCAGCACTTTTATATTTAGTTGATGTATACATTTTCGTATAAATTTTTCTTCTACCAAGAACGTAACAATATTTCACTTCTTCTTTAGGTTAGAAGCAATAACGGTTACCTTCATGTCTGTTATTTCTTTACTCTCCTCGAGTCCCCATCTCCACTGTGTGATTGGAGAAAACATCTGAACAAAAGTATTAATAGCTTCAATTTCACTCATCAGCATAGGTGCTTCTTTGGGACTACTAATGAAAATAATTACATTGGTAGCCGAAAAGAGATCATAGTCTTTTGCTATGGTACAAATATGCAGTACTGTATCTTCTATAGCATCTGCACAACGATTATATCCTGTAGCTTTGCCATGAAGGACAATGGCATTATCTGCACCTTCCAATACCTCTTTTATATCAGAAGTATCAATAGGAATGATGGCATCGCGGAGATAGAATATATCTCCTATCTCCTTGATGTCTTCATCATTAGGATTTTCGAAAAACAGGTTTTTCATGTTAGCCACGTTTGCGAACATTCCATGAAAGCCCTTTGTTTGTCGAGTAGAACAGCCCTTTCTCTGTAGTAGCAAGAATTTCCTTGCCGTTGTCCATCAGATCAATGAACTTGCCGTAGTTACCGCTTCCACCACAACGTGCGTTCCAAGAAAGACCGTTGTTCTTTGAAAACTCCAGCTTTTTGCTGTCTTTAGGCGAGATACGAATAAGTTCTCCGCCATAACTGATCATTTGAGGCATAATGCTTGTAATTTAATTGTTATGAATAATATAGTTGTTGAACCCTGTAACCGTGGGCTCATCGGTTTTGTCAAGATAATCTTCAGCCAGATTGATTAGCTGGTCATAGTAATCGCTGGTACTATCCCAAAAATGACAATTTATAACTAAATATTCTGGTGACATAATATCTTCTGATTTTATTTTCGGCAAAGGTATGGTACAAGGTATGCCAAATTGATGGGTAGGTTAACAAAATCCTATTCTTCTTGTGCTATTTTTTTGAGATTTTCTCTTCACCGCACATAGTAACAAGGCTATTAAGTGTTGGCTTCTCACCATTGATTACCTCTTGCATAAGTGCCTTTCGGGCAATGTTATCAATCTGGCCACCGCTAAATTCATAACTTGAAGCGAGGGTATGAGCTTCATCAACGGAGAGTGAAGGCAACTTGCTCATCCAGATATTTCTTTTTGCTTCAACTGTAGGTTTGTCAAAACGAATCTTAAACAGGAAACGACGTTCAAATGCCCCATCAAGATTGTCTGCGAGGTTGGTTGTCGCAATAAGAATGCCATCAAGATTTTCCATCTCTTCAAGAATAATATTCTGAATAGCATTCTCTGTTTGAGCTACACTGCCACTATTTACATCCTTACGCTTTGAAAAAACGGCATCAGCCTCGTTAAAGAGAAGGATTGGCTTAATCTCGCTCTTTTCACATAAACGACGATAATCGGTGAACACTTTTTTAATAAGTTTCTCGCTCTCACCAAACCAACAGGTCTTTGTTGCACTAATATCTACGTGCATTATAGCACGTCCTGTAGCTTTAGCAATCTGCATGACGCTCTCTGTCTTTCCTGTTCCAGGCTCTCCATAAAGTAGAACGGCAATGCCTTTGGGAAGATTGTTCTCTTCAAGTCTTGTGCGTAGTCCTTTATAATAATCCTTATCCAAACTGTTGCGAAGGAGAGAAAGCTGTTCGTCAAGTTCTCCTGAGAAAAACAGAGTCTTCTTTGTAATCTTATCACAGGGAAGTAATTGCTTGTTCGATACCTCATTGATATAAAGGGATGCATCTTCTCCTAAAAGAGTGTCTTTTGCTTGATCGGTCAGGATAAGATTTATTTCTTCCCCGAACAATGAGGATTTTCTTTCAATCTCTACAAATCCTTGTTTCTGAAGTGAATTGTTCTTGTCCTTGAAATCATTCAAGGTTTTCCTCCGCTGTTGGCGAGGAAAGATAGACTTCACCTCATAAGTCAATGATGTCGTATCATCATCAATCATGTCCTTTGCTATAGAATAAAATAAAGCTCGCTCATACTCATGAGGGACAAGCTTACTAATAAGTTCTACTTCAGGTATATGAGTGTTGGATTTCTCCAATTTGTACATTATTCTATGCAAAACATAAGCACAACGAGATATGGGAGCATCACTGTCATAGACATTCTTGTCATGAATATAACCATGCGTCTTTTCAATGAATGCATAAATGTCCCTACACTTGAATGATTTTTCAAATGCCTGTGCATCATCACCATAATACAAATCCTTACCTTGTCCAGTAAGGCGAATATATTCTGTGTTACCATCAAACTCTATCAAACCAAGTGTCATCAGTATATATTCCTCATTTATTATCGATTTTTTTCTCATTACACGTTGTGGCATGTTTGTGAAAACATCTTTCAGAGTTGAGTTAATCTCTGAACGCCCAGTTCCATCATTATCAAGATTGTCATAACACATATCATAGAAAATGCATCTATCCAGAATATCAAGAACATCCTTTTTCAATTCAGTTATGAACGATAGATGGGGGTTACTATTTTCAAGCTTTTCAACAAACATTATAAGGTCTTCCGAAATCACATCATTATCTTCGACTTTTTCGGCAATGCGCTTGCAGAACTCGTACTTGTCAATCTGCATTTCTTCAATCTTAATCTGGCTTATTTGAACAGCCTGGTTCTCAATAATCGCAGCCATGACAGTGTCGCTAACAGCAAAGTCTTGTTTGAAAATATTCTCTTCCCTTCTGCGGCGACGTACAAGAAGTCCTTTACGTTCGAGGGATTTCAACGCTGGGATATACTCAATCATATCCAACGAAGAACATTCGAAGTAGTTAGACAGATCATCCATATTTGATGTCCTATCTCTACAAGTTAGATCAAACTGGGCTACGAACAGATATACTTCTTCCATTGATTCGAGTCCTACTGTCTGCATTACTCCCTTGAATATCTCCTGTGTCTTCGCTGCACCTAATCTTTGAAGCTTGCTATCAACCAGCTTTTTTGCAGCTTCCTTTATGTACTGAATACTTGTCTTTGCCATATTATTTTTGATTTTGAATTGAAATCTGCGGCAAAGGTATAATGCAAGGTATGCCAAAAAAGTGTATAGGTTAGCAAAAACCACTCATTTAATACTATATTTCGAGATTTCTCTCCTCACAATACATAATAACAAGGCTGTTATGCATTGATTTTTCGCCTTTGATTATCTTCTGAAATACTTGACTTTGACTTATGCTCACGTTGTCACCATAAAAAAAGAGTGCCTACTCATCACGAGCAAGCACCCAGTTATGATGAAAAAAAGTTATTAGTGCCTTGATTATTCATGGAACAGGCATTGTCAGTGAATATGTACACATGTATAAGTGTGTACATGTATTCATTAACACACTACTGAACGCCTGCTTCAAGCATAGGACTACTTGTACAAAATCACGATTGTGAATCGGTTGGCTTCATTCGCGTCGTACTTGTCTATACCACCATAATTCTTAATCTGTATCTGGGAGTCTTTTATACCACGTTCCACGAGAGACTTGGCAATATAGTTGGCACGTCGTTGGCCGAGTTCCTGGTTTCCTGACTGAGTACCTGTAGCACTGTCTGCTGCACCTGATATTGACACTTTCAGATTCTCATCCTTTGCGATACGCGCAATCTCATCGAGATTGACCATTTGAGAATCGTCAACGAGTTTGTCCGAGTTGATTTGAAAGAAGAAATACACAGGTGTTCCCAGACCTATTCTTATCTGGTTAGTGTGACCATCTTCATCTGTCAAACCCTCATTCTTACCATTGCCATCCGCTTTCCAATCCTCAGAGTCCATGTTGCAGTCCTGTAAGTTTGAAGAGTCTGACATGTTGAGACGGGCACGGAGAGAGTTGAGACCGCTGTAGCTGTTTTTCGGATAGATGGTTTTGACATCGTCTTCTCCAGCCAGTCGTTTTTGAAGACGGGCATTCTCCATTTTCATCTGGTCGATATAGTCTCTCAGATATACATTCTCCTCAATATAGGGAGCAGCGTCAATGACACGCTTCCATCCTGTCTTGCCGATGGTAAAGGACAGGCCTGCTGAGACAGTAAGCATGTGGTCTCCGAATTTTGTTGAGGTGCCGATGTCATCAAAGTTCTTGGCTGTTGTCATTCCGCTTATCCCAGCAACGAGATGAAGACGGTCATTGAGGCGGTATCGTGCCTCGATGCCGTATGAAAAGGCGAACGGATGGCTGCCACTTGAACCTCCTGAACAAGTACATGAGCCCGACCAGACAGAGTTGTGTATCATACCAACTCCAAGATATGGTATCACATCCCAAAGAGGTATTCCTCTCTCATTGCAGCGTATGCTGGATGTCAGGTTATACATGAAGTCAGCGTGAATGAACTGATATTTCATGCTTTTGAACTCAGCATTCTTGAATGACAGTCCTTGGAATCCTATACGTCCACCGATTGCGGGTGTGAACCATTTGCCGAGTCCCACCTGCAATGCAGGCTTCACTCTGTCGAACACATCCCCACAACCGATGGGCGACCCAAGAAAAGCAGAAGCCCCGCCCTTTACTTCGATGAACCAATTTCTACCCCAGTTGGCTGCTTCGCTGACATTCTTGAGATATGTAGGATTGCCAGACAAGAGCATAGGCTCCTGACTGAACGATTTCTGATGAATGATACTGTCCTCATACTGGTGGACAGGTTCTGCCTTTATCGTCATTGCTGCAAGGCAGAACATAGACATGATAAGAATTTTCTTTCTCATTTTGTGTTATGGATTTAATTGTTAATACGAGGTGTAAACAAACGAGTTGATGTCACATCTTCTTTTTTCTGCTGACAGAAGGCTTGCACATCTTACGAGCCATGACCAGGCATCGGCGTGCCCATTCACGGTCATCTTCATCGGGACGTTGTCCCCAGCCGGAGCTGGGACCACCTCCACCGCCACCATGAGTCTGAGCGATGGTTGTAGCATCATCGATGAAGCCACATACCAGATTGAGCGCAACCTTTACTACATGGTTCCCTTCCTCTGCCAGCTGCATGAGCAATGTACCGTCGAAGTCGAGCTTGACATCATCAGGCAGTTTGGGGAAACGCGAAGTGAACTCCTGTGCCATAGTATCAAGGATGACACCATTCAGATGATAGCTCATATTGTGAGCCCATGAAAGTTCAGACCTGTTGGCTTTCTCTTCCAGTTCACTTGCCTGTTGCTCTATCTCCGCCTTATCCTTGCGGAGAGTGTCAAGCAACTGGTTAGTCTCATCGAGCTTCTTCTCTTTGTCTGCCAGTTTCGTCTCAACCAAAGCCTTCTGCTGCTCCAGGTGCTGAATCTTACGGGCAATCCCCGCACTGATGCTATCGCTGTTGGCTTGCAGTTCACGTAACGGTCGGAGCTCATCCTCCAGACGTTCCTTCTCTGCCTTCAGATTCTCTATCATTGAGGTAAACGACTTCTGTTTCTTCTGGGCAATAGCCAATTCGACATTGAGGTCTTTCAAAGCCCTTCGGGTGTTATCCATCTGAGCTTCGAGTGTCACACATTCGTTAGCGAGCCATCGCCGGTACTCTTCCGTCGAGCGGTGTCTGGCACCAGTCTCTGTTATCGACACCCCTCTTGTAAGCCCCCATTTCTCGTTCACCTTGGCCAGCTCATCATGCAGGGCAAGCATGTAGTTCTTGAAATCAACACGGTTTTGGCCATGGAAGATTTTCTTGAATGCGAACTTCTTTTCCTCGTCAATAGGAAGAAGCGCACAATGCACATGAGGGTTTTTCTCGTCACAGTGGACAATGAACGATATGATGTTTTCTTCACCATATTTGTCAGCCACGAAACGATAGATGTCCTTTGCCCATTCCTCTATCTCTGGCATTCTGCGGATGTGCTCATTGCCCTTCTTACTCTCGAAATCCACCTCTTGGTTGCCAAAGGCTAACTCACGCATACGTTCTGTGGAGCCACCGAAGATGAAGTTGACCACTGTTCGGTAGCGTGGTTCATCCAGTCCCTCGTTGGGGTCTTTGATGCCACGTGAGGCAAGATTTTCTGCCATACGTCTTGTCAGCGGACGACTCTTGTCTATTGGGGTCACGATGCCACCCCTCTGGATCTCAAAGTTGAGATGTTCGCGGCTTCTGTCGTAGTTACCCTCACGCATAGCCTGTTCCCATCCCTTATCCGTCCATGCCCTCAGCTCCTCGTTGCTTGACTGTGCAAACCCCTTGGAGGTCTTGATGTCCATGACTTGTTTTCCTGCTTTACTCATATACAAATGTTATTATGATACCATCTTCAAAGCCTTTTTTCAGTCGGCTAAACAACGTCTCAGAGACGAGCCTTTCTGACCCAGCTTGCTGTTTATCTGGTCAGCCCTCCCGACAACGTTAGGAGGTCGGGGTATTAGGCTTCCCGAGACTGAAAAAAAGTGGCACGTGCAAGCACGCTGCCTATCGTTGCTTAACTCCATTCAGCGAAGTGCCAACGGAGCGTCTGAAACGCTTTGGCGAGATGGTTATTATAAAGGGGGATTCAATAGTCATTGTTTTCAGCAGAAGAAGAGACCGAAGGGGTCTGGGTCGGTGGCTGCTTATGTCCCCTCATTGAGGGACATGGAGGGTTATCGTAATAGGTGGATTCAACACCTGAGCTGTAATGCTCGAAGATGCAGTCCATGAGGATTACCTCACCCTTGGAATACTCCGATGTTACCTCTGCCATATAACTGGGCTTGCTGTTGGTGCGTAATGCAGCAGCCATGATGCCAAGTGTAGCAATCACTTTGTGCCAGTCCCAGACATGGTCTTTACCGAACAGGAGCCCGACCGAGTCAGATAACTCTTCAGGCAATTGTTTGTGTGCATCGAGGACATGAAGCATCGATACTGCCAGGCCGTCGAATATGACAGTCTGCTCATTAAGCACGTGTCGTGCAGGTATTCCGCCATTCCCTTCTTTCTTCGCCATGTCCAACTTCAAGGCATAATACCGGTTGTAAGATTCCGCCACCTCCTTTGCTCTTGTCCTGCTTTTGAGATAGCGCACAAACTGCATGGCACAGAAGTCGAGAATATCGTCTGGTGTCTCAACAAAGAGAGACAGACGCTGTGAGAGGTTGACCGAAAAGATGAAGCTCTTGGAGTAAGGCTTGGCAGAAATATGTCCGAGGTTTGCCAGCCCTGCGATAAATTGCCGTACAGTGGCACGCTGCCATTTCCATTGGCGTGAAAGTTCTGAGATGGTGGCAACGAACTGGCCAGGCAGCAACTGTAACGCACCTTCTGCTTCAGGTGTGGCGTATGCACCAGCGGATGCTCTGGACAACAGGTCGCAATAGGCTTCGAGCTTGCTGTAACGTTCCTCCGATTTGGGTTTGAGGAACTCCAGTAATGAACGATCCACACTTTGTGGAGTCTCTCCATCAGAAGAGACATGTTTTGATGATTGGTTCATTTGAGTCATTCTTTAATTTGATATGTTATTTACCAGAGCAAGTGTTGTCTAATCTCTGCCACAAACAAGTGGCATTTAATAGTAGTTTTTGAATATCTGTTCCAACCGTTCGTCATGCTTTTTGAGCGGTTTGGAATCATCGCAAAGCGCAAGCACTTTTTCAGATGGGTAAAAGACCGCTGCCATACTGAGTGTGAAGAACAGATGAAAGACACTGTTCATATACGGAATGGCATAGCAGACCATTGCCACAAATACAGTGAAGAACCAAAGCCGCTTCCTCTCATGCAACAGTCTCAGTGCGCTAACCATAATCTTTCTGGATATAAGAATGAGAGTAATAAGACTGGAGAGAGCCACAGCTATGTTCGGGTCTGTCATACAACAGCACCAGTTGATGAAGATGAGAAGGAACGTTACCATGCTGACATAGAAAAGCTTGCTGTTACGGAGTGAGACCATCTTCCACATGAATGTTTTCATGAACCTGTATTCCTTCTTGTATAGACAGAAGAATGCCACTAAGAGCAGGAATGGGAAGATGAAACGAATGATGGTAAGAGTCAGTATCATATTTAATCGTTATTTTATTTGAGGATTATTTTGAGGCAGATTCCAATGACTCCAGTCGTGCAGCAATGTATCTGTTCAACTGGATGTTATAACTGGGAGACATCTGGTCAATCTCTGGGTCTTTTGAAAGCTTTTCATCTGCCTCAATCAGGAGACGAAGATACAGATCGACATTAGAGCCATGGTCAGTCTGAGCGTGGATGTCCTCCTTCTCAGTTTTTAGTAGAGAGCCGACAGGCTGCATTGTATCGGGGTCAATATCATCGGGCAACTGATAAGCATTCCGAATACTACGCATGACCAACAGACAGAAGAACACAATCAGGCACAGTATGGATTTGGCCATCAGGTTCAAGTCAAACACCATCATTGCCAGCACAGCCAGTGCTATGATGGTAATGTAGAAGGCATATACCTTTTTCTTAGTATTCATAATCGTCGAGTTCAAGTTTTATTATTCCAAAAGATGCTTTTTCGATAATGTATTCAACATCACGCAATGTGAGGGCATTCCTCTTGACACGTACAGATGCGGACGGGTCTTTCCTGCACAGGGCTGCCACTCCTTGGTTCAAGTCATATTCACTTATATTCCATGTGCGTGATTTGATGAAAGAGTAATGCTCTCTGTAACTTTGAAGAGTGATAGCCTTGTAGAACAGGGTTTTCAACACACCATCCTGAGGTATTCTCATCTCTATAAGCCTTTCCGTGTCTATGACCTTTATCCATGTCCTGTTTTTATGTATGATGTCAGCAATGAGATAAAACGTTCTTTTCTCCATCAAAGACCGCAGTTGAAGTCGTTCATGATTTGAACATGTTCACGTTTCACCTTGAAGGTTCCACGCTTCTCGTGAAGACGTAGGTCTTCAAAGAGGTCAGCTGACATCACCTCAATGGAGTTGTATATCGTGACATTGAGCTGGTGGACAAGTCCGTCAACATGTGTCTTGCAGTTAATCTTGAACATCCGTTCCGTGACGGGGAAGCAGTAGGCGCAGCTCTCATGGCCGAAGACCGTATCAACTGGTGGTTCCAGATGATATAGGATGGCAAGATCAGCATTCATTTCCAACATTTCCAGGACATTCTCCATAGACTGAGGCTTGGGAACGTCATACAGAAGAATGGCGTAATCCTCATAGGAAGTGACCTTGCTGAGGAAAACATTATCTATGAGATCTGGCAGGATTACTGGTCCTGACGTTTTGAATTTGTAGATGGCTTCCTGTAACATTTTCGAGGTTGATTAGAGAGTTGATATGTATAAACGCATGAGCTGTGTTGGCAATTTATCGGACAGTTCCTTGTCTAAAAGATGTTTGCTGTCAAGCCTTGAAACAATTGTCTGGAAGTCCTTTGCAATATCTGTCATGGCTTGCGACTGCTCGGGAGTAAGCATTGCCACGCCAAAGGAATCCATCGAAAGGTATGGCTGGAGCATCATCCATAAATAGGCATTGGCTTGAGGAGCATCTTTTATCTTACCTCTTTTTAATACCTCGTGGCAGATCTTTGCATTGAGAATCAATCGGCGGTTGGTTCTCATGGACATGTAAACCAGTGCTTCCTCTGCGGAAATTATTTTCTTGAAGGCATTTGAATATACATTTGTACAGATGTCGGTTGTCAGGTTCGTAATGCCAGTCATATTCATTGAGGAGCATTTGTCAAGATGCGCAAGAAAAGAGCGAAAGTGTCTGTCCTCATTGGCTATGTAATTGAGGAACTCTTTCTTTGAATGGATTCCCATCCTGTTCACCACGGAAAGGTACTTGGAGTAGTCTGCAAGTATCTCATGTACATCTTTATTATAGATTGGATTCTTATCCAAGCTGGAATAGAAATTACCAGCAGCCTGTTTTAAGGAATCAAGTCCACTCTCTTCAGCATATTTAGATGTGTGTAATTTCACGTATGCCACATCGCTCAAAGTGCATTTATCAGCCAATCTTAGCAGGGCCGTGCGGATGGAGTCCGTGTTTTCCGCAAACACCATTGATAAGCCGGCATGAGCTGTGAACGCAGGGTCTTTCTCGATGTAATGAAGGACTGTATCTGACAACTCTTGCCACTGGTTGATGTAAGCAGCCATTTGTTCAGAATTGACTACTTGTTGTTCCCGTATTGAATGAAAGAAGCTATTATATTTCCTCAAAGCGTCATCAGAAGACTCAAAATCATATTGAGTTCCTGTAGAACACGAAGAGGAAATAAATAAGGTACATAAAAAAAGCAAGTGAAAGATTAAACTCTTATGAGTCTTTTTTCTTTCACTTGCTTTACTTTCTTTCATTTCGCTTTTGAGACCTGAAGCAGAAGGGTTGCAAAGGCAACGCTGATAATGGAAATAGTGTGGTATTATCCTATATTTCATTGGCATTTATGTGTTAAATTCGAGTGCAAAGATACGGATATTTTTCCATACCACAATGAAAATAATGCCACTTTAAATTATTTTGTTATTCATACTCTATAAAGTATGATAAATTACCAACCATGGAAAGCATTAAACAAGGTTAAATAATCAAGAAAGGTTAATTATATTGCCTCAGTATGATTATTATTCTGAATATAATTTGTAACTTTGCACGCAAAATAGAATGATGCGTATGACCAAACCTCACTACCACAAACGGCTGGCTGTAAGGTTAGGTTGTATCTAACCATCATAATATCAGATAAATACCTTTTTACAATGGCAAAAATTGGCTACATCATGGCTATCTCCCAGTACGACAGACTGGAGGAAGACCGAAAGTGGATGAACGACTATGGTTGCATCCGTATCGTTGAAGAAAGTGACGAGAACGAACGCAACAGACCGCTCTGGAAACAACTGATGGTTGCCCTGCAAAGGGGCGACGAACTTGTCATATCCAAGTTTTCAAATGCCTTGCGTGGCAGTCGGGAACTGGCAACATTCCTGGAATTTTGCCGAGTCAAGGTCATCCGTATTGTCAGCATCCATGACCAGATTGATTCAAGGAACGAGCTGTTTCCCGAAACAAGGCCGTCCGATGTATTGGAAATGATGGGTGCTTTGCCGGAAGAGGTTCTTGCCCTGCGTAAGTCTGCGGAGCATGTAGTCAATTTACAGGAGAAGATGATAGTGTCACTACCTCCAGTCTCGTCAGCAAAGATGCAGAAGCTCGACAGAGAAAAGACAGTCATCAACCTGTATGTTGCAGGTCATCCCATTGATGAAGTATGGAGAGCCAGCGGTTTCAGAAGCCGAAGCTCTGTGTTCCGCATACTGAACAAGCATGGCATCAAGCTGAACCGTGGCAATCATTCTGGGCCAATCAAGAGAAAGGGCATATCTGACAATCCACAAGACAAAGAATAAATAGCATGAAAAAGATACTGTTCCTACATGGTTTCTTTGCTACTGGCAGCTGTCCGATGGCGAGAGCACTGAGGGAAGCCTTTGATGGGCAAGCCGTCGTGTTGACTCCCGATCTGCCTCTCCATCCCAAGGAAGCACTGAAATACATACGCATGCTTATCGACAAGGAGAAGCCAGACCTGCTCATAGGCAACAGTTGCGGGGCTTTCCTTGCACAGATGCTTTCTCCTGTCGTGGGCATACCTGCCTTGCTCGGCAATCCTCATTTCAAGATGACGGACTTCCTGAGAGAACGCATTGGCGAACATGAGTACAAGGCTCCGCGCATGGACGGTAATCAGACAATAGTCATCAACGAATCACTCATCAATGAGTTTGGGGAACTCGAAGCCACACAGTTTGATTATTGCAATCCGTATTACAAGGATCGTGTGTGGGGACTCTTTGGTGAACAAGACACACTGGCTCATTTTGAGCCGTTGTTCTTGCAGCACTATAACAACAGCTATCACTTCCCTGGCGGACACACGCCCACAGAGCAGGAAGTCAGGACTTGGTATGCCCCGTTGGCACAGAAGATGCTCATGGAGTATTCAGTTAAAGACGAAAGATTTTTCCGTCACTTCAAGGGAGGAATGTACAAGTATATCCATTCCGCATATGACAGCGAAACACAGGAACGCATGGTAGTATATCAAGCATTATATGGTGAGGAAGCATACTGGGTTCGTCCCGAGAAGATGTTTTTCGAGCAAATAACAAGAGACGGAAGGACATTTAACCGATTCACAGAAATAGACAGATAAAGATGGAAACATTCAAAGACATTATATCAGGCGACCAACTGGTCTTGGTCGATTTCTTTGCCACATGGTGCCAGCCATGCAAGATGATGCACCCCATCCTGGAACAGGTGAAGGAAGTGTTGGGTGACAGAATCCGCATCATCAAGGTAGATATGGACAAGTACGGGGTGACTGCAAACCAGTATGGCATACAGTCTGTGCCCACACTCATGTTGTTCAGGCACGGCGAAGTACTTTGGAGAACGAGCGGCGTGGTACAGAAATCAGAGTTGTTGGCAACGATTGATCCGTTTTTAAGATAAATGTCATTATGGAACAAGAGATAACATTACGCGATGTGGCCAACTATCTGGACAATATCGGCATCCAATTCTTGGCGACAATAGGGTTGGACTGCAAGCCGAAGGTTCGTCCGATGCAGTATATGGTGTTGGAAGATGAGAAGCTGTGGTTCTGCACCAATTCCAAGAAGGAGGTCTTTGCAGAACTGAAAGCCAATCCCTTTGTGGAACTCTGCGGCTGCAAACTGGAAAAGAACGAGATGCAGACTCCTTGGATCCGTTTCTCGGCTGAGGTTGTGTTTGAAGAAAGGCAGGACATTAGGGATGCCATCATAGAAAAGAGTGCCATCGTGAATGCGCTATACAAGAACATGCGAGACAACCCCATCTTCAAGGTGTTCTATCTGAAGGACATCGACGGATGGATGACCAACCTCGGTCATGTCAAGGGACTGGAGCAGAGAGACGAGTTTGCAAAACCTATACATTTCAAATTCTGACATACAATGAACATCGTAATATTATCAGGCAGCCCACGAAAGGGAGGCAACACGGAAATATTGGCGGAATCGTTTGCCCAAGGAGCTTTATCCAAGCACAATGTTGACTTCATATCAGTAAGGGACTATCACATTAATCCTTGCATAGGATGTAATTCTTGTTTCAAGAGAGATAATCAATCCTGTATTCAAAAAGATGACATGCAGACCGTTTACGACAAGTTGGCAAAGGCAGACATGCTTGTTGTTGCTTCTCCTGTCTATTTTTACGGCATTAGTTCACAGCTCAAGGCCTTAATCGACAGGTGTCACAATCCACTCAGAGATTCTTTCAAAATAAAGAAAGTTGCCCTGTTGCTCGTCGGTGCCGCCACATTACCCAAACTATTTGACAGCATTCTTGTCCAATATAGACTATGCATCAACTACTTCCACCTTGAAGACTGTGGGAAGATACTTGTAAGAGGAGTTAAAGAAAAGGGCGACATCAAAAACACCAACGCCCTAAAAGAAGCATTTTCCCTCGGAGCTTCAATATAATACTAACAGATAAATATCTATACGTTGACTTCATCGAAGACAAGTTTATGGCAGAGCGTACAGACATCTACGAGAACTGGAATCCGTGGCACGGATGCACCAAGGTCAGTCCTGGGTGCAAGTACTGCTATGTATATCGGCAGGACGAGATGTACGGCAGCGAGGTGTCGAGTAGCGAATGTCGTAAGACGAGCAATTTCTATCTCCCCATCAAGCTCAAGCGTGACAAGTCGTGGAAGATTGAGAGCGGCAAGGTGGTCTTCACCTGTTTCACTTCCGACTTCCTGCTCGCCGATGCCGACGAGTGGCGTGAGGAGTGCTGGCTGATGATGAAGCGGAGGAGCGACCTCTTGTTTTATTTCTTCACCAAACGCATTGACCGTTTCATGGAATGCGTGCCCGATGACTGGGGTGACGGCTATGACAATGTGCAGGTAGGCTGCACGGTGGAGAACCAAAAGATGGCCGATTACCGACTGCCTATCTTCAAGTCGCTGCCCATCAAACACAAGAGTATTATCGTTGCACCATTGATTGGAGCCGTTGACCTCTCTGCCTATCTTGACAGAAGCATCGAGGAAGTGAGCGTAGGAGGCGAATCAGGGCTAAATGCACGCCCATGCGACTATGCGTGGATTCTTGCCATTCGGGAACAGTGTACCAAGGCGGATGTTCCCTTTCATTTCCATCAGACGGGGGCACGGCTCATCAAGGACGGGAGGACATACCGCATACCACGCTGCCATCAACACAGTCAGGCTCGCAAGGCAAACATCAATTACCGCATTGGCGAATTTGATGTACCTGAGACGGCAAGTAATATGCAATAATGAAGATCAAAATATAGAAAGACAATGAAGAAGATACTTTTTATTATCGGTTCCTTACGCAAGGAATCGTTCAACAAGAAGCTCGCCAAAGAGGTAGAGGAGATGCTCGCCGGGCGTGCGACGGTGGAATATCTCGACTATTCGGATGTGCCGCTGATGAATCAGGACATCGAGTTTCCTGCACCCGAAGCGGTCAAGAGAGTAAGGGAAAAAGTAGCAGAGGCGGATGCACTCTGGATATTCTCTCCTGAATACAATTACAGTTACCCTGGTCATTTGAAGAATCTCATCGACTGGATGTCACGTCCGCTCATAGCAGGAGATCGTCAGACTCCGCTTGCCATCAACGGCAAGAAGGTGGCTCTTAGCGGTGCTGGTGGCGCATCGGCAACAGCCAAGTGCCGTGAGAAGCTGGCCGAACTGCTCACGCTGCCGTTTATCCATGCAGAAGTGATGACGGAACCTCAGACGGGCATCCAACTGAACATGGAGGCGTGGACGGAAGGCCGTATGATACTGACCGAAGCACAGAGGTCTAGCTTGAAACGGCAGGTGGATGCATTCATAGACTATATTAGCGATTTACACATTACAAAGAAAGAGACAACGAATATTTCTGACTTATTTCAAGTACTGGACTTACTCGATAACATGAAAATCCAGTATTGGTTAGATGGTGGGTGGGGTGTAGATGCTTTGTATGGCAAGCAGACCCGGACGCATCGGGATATTGACATTGATTTCGATGCCCAATATCATGATGAACTTTTAACACTTTTGCAAAAAAAGGGTTATTTGATTGAGACGGACTGCTATCCAAACAGAATAGAACTTCATAGTGAAAAATTGGGGTATATCGATATCCATCCATTTGTATTGAATAGCGATGGAACTTCCAAACAAGCTGACTTGAATGGGGGATGGTATGAATTCCAGCCTGATTTCTTTGGTACGGCTGTACTTGAGGGAAGAACTATTCCATGTATATCATTAAAAGCTCAGAAGGTCTTTCATACTGGATATGAGCTTCGTGATAAAGATATACATGACCTTGCTATACTTGAACGAATATAATGTGAACATGAATAAAAGAGAATACGTACAAGCCAACAAGGATTGGCTTACAGCAAAGGCGCAGGAGGAGGGAGTGAAGGCTCTCCCCAAGGGCATTTATTACAAGGTGTTGGCAGAGGGCAAGACTGATGGAAAGCATCCTACGCCTCGAAGCATTGTCACTGCCCATTACACAGGCCGTACCATCGACGGCAAGCAGTTTGACAGCAGCCGTGGAGGTGCACCCTTGGCTATCCGTCTCTGCGACCTCATTGAAGGATGGATCATCGCTATGCAGCAGATGTGTGTAGGCGACAAATGGGAGGTATATATCCCAGCCGAAATGGGTTATGGCAAGTTTTCGCAACCAGGCATACCAGGAGGTTCCACTCTCATTTTCGAGATAGAACTGCTTGGGATTGCGTAAGAACAGATAACTTTCTGATATGGATAATAATGACCGCTCCGAATATTGATTCATCGACACGAGAGGAACGTTTGGATTATGTTCTGAACGAATGGAGATGTCTGCATAATTGTGAGATATGTGGCAAATGCCATGTTCTGAAAGGCAGAAGCGAAGAAATCCTCTATGCCGACTATATAGACGGCAAGCGGTCATATATGGATATAACATTGGAAATCAGGAGTAACAGATAAGTCTATGACAATAGATACAACCAACATGTGCTCACACCTTCAGAAGAAGTTGTTTGAACCCGAAGGTGTGTATTTTTCAATATGGCAAGCCATGAAGGATGATGAAACCTTGACGGCTGTGGTACGGAGCAGGCAGTTGCACATCTACAGAAATGGGAAGAAGATTCTCATTCTGGCAGGTAAAGCACAGCCGAAGATTATCCGGGAAGACAAACTAAATGAATTGATAACAATATAATGAATAGAACCATGAAATCATTTGGACAAAAATCGTGGATGCTTCCACAGCCGGTTCTGATTATCGGCACATACGACAAGAACGGCAAGCCCAATGCTATGAACGCAGCTTGGGGCGGTCAATGGGACGCAAAGGAGATTATGATTGCCATGGGTGCACATGCCACCACCGACAACCTGAACAGTTGCCCTGATTTTACCGTAGCATTTGCTACAAAGCAGACCATGGTAGCTGCTGATTTCGTAGGCATTGTATCTGCCAAGAACGATGCAGACAAGATGGCGAAAGCAGGTTGGAAATGGGAGAAGGCAGAGCATGTCAACGCGCCCGTATTCACCGACTTCCCCATGACCTTGGAGTGCCGCATCAAGGAAAAGATTGACGAGTCGGAAGAGGGCTATTACATTGTGGCAGAGATAGTCAACATCCTTGTGGATGAGAACTATCTGGCTGAGGACGGCAAGCCTGACATGGAGAAGATGGAACTCATCGTGTTCGACCCGATACATCATGGTTATATCGAACTTGGCAAGACCATTGGAAAGGCATTCTCAGACGGCAAGACTTTGAAATGATGACACTCAGATACATCTTCCATAGTGGATTCCTGCTTGAAACGGCTCGGTGCATCCTGGTCTTTGACTACTGGATGGATCCTGCCGATGTCATGAGTGGATACATGAATACATGTAAACATGTGTACGTGTTTTCAAGCCACTTCCACGAGGACCACTTCACTAAAGCAATCCTCAGATGGAAGAATAGCATCCCCAATATCACATACATCCTGTCAAAGGATATACTCAAACGAAGAAGAGCGCAGAAAGAGGATGCCGATGTATGGATGGCCAAAGGAGCGGTATGGGAAGATGAGAACCTGAAAGTGACGGCCACGGGCAGCAATGACAGTGGCGTGAGCTGGATTGTTGAGACAGAAGGTAAAACCATCTTTCACGCAGGCGATCTGTGCAACTGGTACGCACGCTTTCTTGTTGACGGCACGCCTGAAGGAGAGGTCTTCAGTGAAGAGTTAGGTCAATATATCAATCCTGTGGCAGAGGAAAAGCGGTTCCTTGGTGAACTGAAAGACATCCGAAAGATAACCGACTCGTTTGACCTTGTGATGTTCCCAGTGGACGGACGCATCGGCAATGGCTATACGCTTGGAGGGCGTCAGTTTATCGAACGCTTCAAGGTTGGAATGTTTGTCCCAATGCACTTTGTCATGAGTGGGTTTGAGAGTGCTTGGCGCATGGAACCGTTCTGTAAAGAGAAGAATGTCGCCTTTTGGTGCATCGGGCACGAAGGAGACAGCATAACAATATAATAATAACACATTAAATCGTTAAAACAATGGACGCAAAAGAAAAAGTATTAGCAACAATGAAGGAGGCAGGTCAGCCTCTTAACGCAGGTAAAATCGCAGAACTCAGCGGTCTCGACCGCAAGGAGGTAGATGCAGCCATGAAGCAGCTGAAGGCAGAGGGCGCAATCGTCTCTCCTATTCGTTGCAAATGGGCACCTGCAGAGTGATGGTACAGGACTCGACAATATATTATGTATGGATAGGCGGGTCATGTGACTACGGTCATAAGGAACGTGCTGGTGGTGCTGCCGTTGTGATAGAGCACGACGGTAGCATCATCAGTCGTGATGTCATCAGTGATTTGCATACCACAGAGTTCCGTATGATGCTAACGCTCATGGTTAAAGTAATGAACGAGCTGCCTGACGGTTCGGACATTCTTTTCCTAACCAACGCAGCCTACATCCAGAACTTTGACAGGACACCTACAGCGAAGTCTGCCAATCCAGACCTCATCAGCCAGTGTATCGAGGCGAAAACACGGCACAGTTCTGTTTGTGTCAAAATCGTACCATACCACAAAAGTCCACTGCTCATCGAAACACATGACATGGCAACAGAAGCTATGGCAAAGACAAGAAAAGAATACCACAATGACATCCAATGAGCAGGCATTGTTTGGCATGATGCAAGATTTAGGCTACAGTCATGGCCTTTGCATCACCGCCCTACAAATACTCTCGCAAGACAGACTTGCGGTAAGCGAAATGCTGGCATATCTTTACGAGGAACAGCCTTCCGAAGAAGCTTTCATCAAGGAAATCGCAAGGACATGCGAGACATATCATCTTAACAATCAATAGTATTATGACCGAGGACAACCGTACATATATAGCCATCGACCTGAAATCGTTCTTCGCTTCCGTGGAATGCGTAGAGCGAGGTCTCGATCCGCTCACCACCAATCTTGTTGTGGCAGACGTGAGCAGGACAGAGAAGACCATCTGTCTGGCTGTTTCCCCTTCCCTCAAAGCCTACGGCATTGGAGGAAGGGCACGTCTGTTTGAGGTTGTACAGCGGTTGCGTGAAGTTAACAATGAGCGAAGGTACAAGAGCCCTTTCCGTCGCCTGACGGGAAAGTCGTGGAAGGACGAGGAACTCAAAGTTCACGAAGATTGGGAAGTTGACTACATTGCTGCCCCTCCTCGCATGGCCAAATACATTGAATACAGCACACGTATCTATCAGATATACCTGAAATACGTCGCTCCAGAGGATATTCACGTATATTCCATTGACGAGGTCTTCATGGACGTGACGGCTTACCTTGATACATACAGGATGACGGCACATGAACTTGCCATGACCATGATACGTGATGTCCTGAAGAATACCGGGATAACGGCTACTGCCGGCATCGGCACAAACCTTTACCTCTGCAAGATAGCCATGGACATCATGGCAAAGAAGGCTCCTGCTGACAAGGACGGTGTGCGCATTGCGGAACTCAATGAGATGAGTTACCGGGAACAGCTGTGGGACTATACCCCAATCACCAAGTTCTGGCGTGTGGGTAAAGGCATAGCAGAGAAACTTGCTCAGTATGGTATGTACACCATGGGCGATGTGGCTCTCTGTTCCGTAGAGCGTGAGGGACTGCTCTACAAACTCTTTGGTGTGAATGCGGAACTCCTTATCGACCATGCCTGGGGATGGGAACCGGTCACGATAGACTATGTGAAAGCCTACCGACCTGAGACCAATTCGCTGAGCAGCGGACAGGTGCTTACAGAACCCTACACATTCCAGAAAGCAAGGGTCGTTGCCCAGGAGATGGCGGATGCCGTTGCTCTCGACCTTGTGAGCAAACGTCTCGTTACAGACCAACTGGTGCTGACAGTAGGCTATGACATCGAGTCTTTGACGAACCCAGACATTCGTGACCACTACCATGGCGATGTCACAACAGACCACTATGGCCGCCAAGTGCCGAAGCACGCTCATGGGACAGCCAACTTAGACAAGTTCACTTCATCTACCAGACAGATTATGAAGGCTGTGGCATCCCTCTACGACCGGATTGTCAACCCCAACCTGCTGATACGTCGCCTGACACTAACAACCAACCATGTCATCAGTGAAGAGAGGGCCAGAACAACGAGCTCCACTCCCATACAGTTAGACCTGTTCACCGACTATGAAGCATTGGAGGCACAACATAAAGCCGAGGAAGAGGCACAGGCTAAGGAGCGAAGGATGCAGGAAACATTATTGAGTATCAAGAGCAAGTTCGGCAAGAACTCCATACTCCGGGGACTGAACCTTGAAGAAGGGGCTACAGCCATAGAACGCAACAAACAGATAGGAGGACACAAAGCATGATGGATAAATACACCCATATCATTGACTTGCCCCACCACGTATCAAAGGTCAGACCGCAGATGACCATGTACCAGCGTGCAGCTCAGTTTGCCCCGTTTGCGGCTCTAACAGGGCATAGTGCAGCCATCAGTGAAACGGCAAGACTGACAGACAAAGCGATGGAACTCTCTGAGAGTGAGTGTGAAGTGCTCAACCAGAAAATCACATTACTTTTAGCGCACCTCGACGAACATCCGTATGTCTGCATTACATACTTTGTTCCTGACTTGCAGAAGGAAGGTGGCAAATATGAGACACATTCGGGTTCCGTCAAGTCCTGGGATGAGTACGAACAAAGGATTACCTTCGACGACAACACGCAAGTCAAGGCAAATGAAATCATTGACATAAAAGGGGAATTGTTCGACAACAGAGCATTTTGAATGTCTATCACCGATTGAAGTGTAGCCACATAATGCACCTGTAGAAGCATCCAATAAGGCTGCCACTACAATTCTTAGTCATTACATGTAGAACTATGACTATCTATCCCGTCTGAAATCATTGCGCTCGTCCCCATGCCACCATGCTCCTAAGAAAGCGAACAGCACGCGGAAGACAACGACAATGACAACAATATCAAATATCTCATTCATAAGCGTTCTAATATAAGTTTGTAACAGAAATACCCATCTCTCTTGCCTTTCTTATGGTGTAATAAGTTCCTCCTCTTTCCCTACCATCATAATAGGCAATAATCTGTGCTGCATTGCATACCATAAACTCATCCCTGTCAAGGAAACACCTCGGATAATAATGTTCCGACAATACAATCACCTCGTCTGCTTTTTCTATAAGTTCATCGTAACACCTCCTGTCATGTGGTTTGAACCTGCCAGCCTGTCCTCTGAAAGGTATTGCGGCGGTGAGCACCATTCCTGGGTGAGAGAGCTTCAGGGACTGTACGGTCTGAGCTGCCATAAGGTCTATGCCTGTGGCAAATCCCGAAATGAAGTTTCGGATGCCATTGTCGTATGCTTCGACAATGGCTCGTGACAGACGTTGCCTGATAATCTCTTTTCGTGAGAAGTCATAGTAACGATGTCCTGTGAAGGCTGCTGATTTAGCCCTGTCAAATGAGTTGTTGTTTCTTTTTTTCATTGCTGTACATATTTATATGATGTCTTGCCGAGGAATATGCCATCTGTAACATGCGCCCCGACCTGTTCTAATTGATTACTATAAGCACAAAAGGAAGAGCCGGTTGTCACCACATCGTCCCAAATGCAGACTATCTTATTCTTGAAGAAATCTGCATCCACCTCAATGTTCATACCCTCCTGTAATCTCTTCATGCGTAATTCTTTCTTTATTTTTGTTCCATGAACGGCAGTACGTTCCCCTTTTACTCTTACATGTGAAAAACCATCAATGGCACCCGATAGCCTGCATACAAGTTCGGAGAAATACTTGTTGCGAGCCTCGTTTCGTTCCTGGCTGCTTGCAGGAACACAAGAGAAGACTACCTTGCCTATCTTGCGTCCATACTTCTTCACCAATATCTTTGCAACACATTTGGCTACTTCTGCATGGTTGTGACCATCCTTGAAGTCATAGATGATTTGTCTGTCAAAAACAGCATCAAACCCAATGTTTTTTATTCTTGCAGGATAGTAACGTAAGAAGCTGCTTAGGTTCTTGTCTTCTTGTCCTTTGATGTAAACCTTGACCATGTTCATTGTTCTTCTGATTTTTATTTCCCTCTCGTTAAATCCTTTCGGACTGTGATTGGGAAGATTTTCTGCATTCAGAAGTGCGGTCAAGGCAATCAGACAAGTCTGCCGTGAAGAATACTCTTTTTCGGTGAAAAAGGAAGATTGTCCACGAAGCACGACTTGCCATTTTGTATTGAACAGTGGTAACTTCGCAGAAAATTCTCCCTAATCACCCGTCCGACAGGAAGTAAAGAGCATCTTTACGTGAACCCTACATGATAGGTCTTGCCAAGATAGTAAAAGAGGATGTACTGCTTTTCGCTCTTTGTTAGTCATTCGGGGTCTTATAAGTTTAGATACCACTCATTGATGTTCCACACCTCAATGTCATAATTCGTCTCATAGCCTTGGGTCTGGTAGGCAATTTCAAGTTCCTTACGGAGTATGCGCCTTGCTTCTGCTTTCAGCACACGTTTTGAGGTTTGTTCTATCTCGTCCTTGTCGAAGAACTCTTCCAACTCTATGCGATGGTTCTTCACAATGGCATTCACTGCCGCCCATTTGCTTGTGAAAACGCCTGCACACTTTCGATGGTTCATGCTATGCCATGCATCGGTTTCATAAACTACAAATATTTGTCTCATAATACTTTGTGATTATTAGGAATAGGCAGCATTGTAGCCACCTATCCCTAAAGTGAATTACTATCCAATCTCTGAAATGATGAAGTCAATATGACCAGCAAAGATGTCATCTGCCTTAATCTCATGCTCATTGCCTCGGTCGTTCTTCTCATCACCAATGAAAGTGATGTCTCCGTCTTTATCCATTCTGACAGCAAGGATAACCACGTCACAAGGCTCATCATAGTCGTATGCGGCTACGATGGGACATTCTCCCTCAAAGTGCCACTCATAGCCATCATCCACCTTTTCACCATGAAGTCGAAGTGCGGTTGCAAGTTCTTCCTGCTCTCTGTTTTTCACTTCCTGCACACTGTCATAGATGGTAAAGTCCTTCAGTCGTCCGCTACGTGTGGCGTGAACTTCTTCGCCGTTCTCCTTGTCAGTGTCATACTCATGGAACTGCACTGGCACAAAGTCGATGGGTGCTGCCATCCATGAAATGTTGTTCAACGAATAGCCGTGCTCGGAAAGGAACAATTCTATTTCGTCCTCCAGCATGTGGTCGGCTACGTTTAAAACCTCGATGCGCACGTTGGCGCTGTCCATTACGATAATCTTCATAATCTGATATGTTTAAGGGTTATACATTAGTCTTTATCATAGAGCCGTGAGAGGAATGCTTGCAGTTCTGCGTCCTCAATCTCTGCAAGGGTGCAAGGCTTGAAATCCTTGTCCTGCTCAATCCTCAAAGTGCCAAGTCCGTACTCGCTTGCATCATAGGTGATACTTTCCATTTCGGTTACAGACTGGTAGCCGTACTCCGTCTCTTGCAGTCCAGTAACGATGCCATAGAGCGTAAAGTCATTGCCTTCCTGCTGTCCTTCCATGATGTACCAGCGGATATTGCCAAGGTAAAACACAGCAATGCAGAGAGCATCCTTATGCTTGCCATCCTGTGAATAAAGAGGATAGTCTGCCAATCTCTTCTGCAACTCAGATGTTATCAGGCGGTTAGTCTTTGTTGCACACTCCTGGGTTCTTGCAGTGCTCGAACCTTGTTCGGCTCTGCTGTCATTGTTCTTTTGCATGTTCAAATCTGTTTTCATATCTCTAAGATTTTTTCTCCCTTTCGTTAAGTCCTTTCGGACAGGATTGGGAAGATTTTTCTGCTTTCAGAAGTGCGTACAAGACAATCATGCAAGTCTGACGTGAAGAATACTCTTTTTTGTAGAAAAAGGAAGATTGTTCACAAGGCACGACTTGCAAACTTGTTGAAGGACGCTATAACTTCGCAGAAAAATATTCCCGAAATCCTACGGACGACATGGAGGAACATTATAACTCAGAAAAGAAACCATAGTATCGCCAGAAAGGAAATCGGTTAAAACTGTATCGGGTGGGCTAATTCCAAATCATCTTGCTGTCAGTGGTGACAAAAGTGAAGTGTTATCAATACAAAGAGCCCACTTCAGAAAGAATGGAGTGTTTAGTTCCATCCTTACGGAAGTGGGCATGGATTGAAGACTTTTCATGTCACCACCTTTTGAGGAGTGTCTTCTGTTCATAGTCGTTAGATCTTGAATGGAAGACTCTCACCAAAATTGCAACATGGTTTGGGATTGGTGTGGGGCGAAGCATTATAACAGCTGGGTGGGAATGTCCTTGCAGACACCAACAGCCAGTGCGACAATAATGAACTCTTCGTCTATCTCTGATGACGGAATGTTCATGTCGTACCTTTGATAGAGTGGCTTCCTGCCCATAGTCGATACACTCGGTCATGGAGCAAGGAAGTCTCTCCATCAAACTGTTAGTGTTTGCGGACATCGGTGTGGGCGAAGGTTAAGCTAAAGAAAGAATTATACGTTATAGCAGGGAAAGAAGTATATTGAAACGAGGACAGCCATCTTTTTATAAGTTGAAAGAAGGGAGGGTCAATGAAGAGTGCAGCTGTGAGCAAGAGCATC
>PPYF01129261.1_pt1 | contig 86088 bp, 78 predicted proteins | sample 1559871 | NCBI WGS metagenome assembly PPYF01 (sample SAMN08240021, study PRJNA423297) | Human gut metagenome, whole genome shotgun sequencing project.
AACATACCCAACAGAATTATAGTATATATCAAAACATATATATTTATAGTTTATATAATCAATATCGACAATTAAAATTATATGATTATAGTGGGCTTTTCGATAAAATGTTGACCATGAGCAATAATAAGGATCAACGAAAACACCTATTGGCTTATTTTTTATTGTTTTCTCAGCAATATTTATCAAATCTGTTGCTTCTGATCGGTCTATAAAGGAAACATCTATATCATATATGTCTTTCAAAATATCTCCACATACATTTTCTTGCCTTTTGAAAAATATTTTATCATTATTGACAATGTAATATTTAGGATATAAATATTTTATATTGTATATCTCATAGTCGAATTCATAGTATTTTAGCAATGAATACCATACTCCATCATAACAATCTGACGAGCAATTATCTGGCATAGATAAGTTAAACATTTAAATGTAACCCCCTTCTTTATTGGAAGTAGTTTAGGCACTCATTTAATAAATCATTTATTTCATTTTTTCTGTCAAGCATATAAACTTTTTGATTTAACTTCAAGAGAAATTCATCCTTCAACTCTTTTTCTCTTTCCGTAGATATTCGAGATTTTCCTCCAAAAGTACCGACCCATCCCTTAGAATTTGACAATGGAAAGCACACCAAACCTATCACTTTTGCGTTTGATAAACCTTCTGCCGCTTTTATTGTTTTCTCAACGAAATAGCAATCGTCATATTCGTTAATACACATTATTATGGCATCAGGTTGCATTGATTCAAAATAGATCTGATGGTTAAAGGGAATAAAATCAATATTACGGTCGTTATATGCGACCAAACCGCTTTGACATCCAGTGATTATTATATCAACATCTTTCTGAGAAATGTCTCTTATCATCTTATTTGTCACACTACATATTTGTTGCGGCGATAGCGCAACTTCTCCATAATAACCATCGGCAAAAATCTCATCCATCCCAAAAAGCAATGATGATGGCTCCGTACCAATTTGCCCAACATTATACCCCAGATCAATCAGCATTTTCCTTAACATTAATTGAAGTGTAAACTTACCTTGTTTTGAATTTGTGCCAATGATTGAAAGAATCGGTTTATCAGTTTTATATAATTTTCCAAATCTCTTATATACATTTTGTTCTGTTATTATTGGGCAGAATAAATTTTTATATTTTTTGTATTTTTCAAAGTTTTTGATATTATAGTTATCAAAAAGATAGATATTCTTATTCTCATAGATTGCTTTTTCAATTAGAATATTTTTATAATCTATCTTCACGATGTCTGTTAACTCATTTGTATGACCTAAAATTAATGTATCAAAATCACTCCAACCAATATCATCAATATTTATAATTTTTTTATCGTTAGAACAATCAGGCAATATACTGCTTATCTTTTTTCCTACTCTCCCCGCAATTCTAACATCATAATAACCTGAAACGTTAAAATTTAATAGTGCCTCGTTTCTTGCTAAAGCGTGTATTTCCTTATTAAATGGGAACACTGCAGCATTGCATATTTTAAATGGCAGGCTGTTTTTTATCGGTAAATCAAAGGCGTTTTCTGTACCACAAAATTCACGTAGTTTATCTATTATTTCATAGGACTTGGTATTGGCAATTTGTGCGGAAACCTCAGCACAAATAAAACTGTTTCCTCCAATTAGAATATAATCTGGTTCTAACCAAGCGACCTTTTGATTTTTTATTTTCCCAATAACGTTTACTATATTATTGTGTATAAGTATATAATTTGACTTGTTGGTTATATTCTTTTGCCCATCTACACCAACAACATTCTCTAATGCTGCAGGAAAAGAAACCGCTCCGTTATTATCAAATGCCGAAACGATAACAGTTCCATTGTTAGCAATTTCATCGCAAATTTTCTGCATATTTGCTGTATTGCCACACATAACTATGCCCATACTTATGTTTATTATATCAAACTTTGTTTTTCGTTTGATATAGTCTAAAATAATTTCAAATCTATTCTGATCAATATCATTGAAAGTATCATATATTTTGATAGTCATTATTTGTGAATTAGGCGCGAGTTTATTTATTAAATAATATATTGCCGTTCCATGCCCGATTTTATCGTCAAAGTCCTCGCTTTTTACAATGTTTCCGTCGTCATCTACCGATATGGAAAAACCATCTATATTTTTCCCAATAAAAGCGGGATGGTTAGTTCTTACGCCGCTATCAAGTATGGCAATTCTCATTGACGATCCTCTACTTTCCAAATGTATTATTTTACATATGATGCTTTTTGCATATAAAACATTTTGGCATATTTTCCGTTGAGTCGCAGTAACTCTGCATGATTTCCTTGCTCGACAATTTTTCCATTATCAAAAACTAAAATTTTATTGGCTCTTGTTGACGATGCAAGTCTGTGAGAAATAAAAATAGTAGTCTTTTTTTTAGATATATTAAAGAAATTATCGTATATTTCGCTTTCAGACTTTGGGTCAAGAGAAGCGGTCGGTTCATCCAATATAAGAATTGGAGAGTTTTTATTAACGGCTCTTGCTATTGCCAGCTTTTGACCTTCTCCTCCCGAAAGTTCAATCCCATTAGTATCAAAATTGCGTGTAATATAAGTATATTCCGCATCAGGAAGTTTCTTTATAAGGTTTCCCAAGCCGACATCCACGAGAACTTGCTTTACGTTACTACTTTCACTTCCCATCATAACATTTTCGGCTATTGTGAAAGCAAAGTTTTGATAATCTTGAAATACAGCGGCTATTAACTTGTTGTACTCATCGGTTTCTATATTCCAAATATTCTTTCCGCCAATTGTTATAGTACCGCTAGTCGGACGGTAAAATTTGCAGAGCAATTTGACAAAAGTCGATTTTCCTGCTCCATTTTGTCCTACGACAGAAATTTTTTCATTCGGACTAATCACAACATTTACATCTTCAAGTACATATTTATCTGTATTTTTGTACTTAAAATATACATTACTAAAAACAATCTCATCATGGTTATTCATATCCTTTTCTGTCATAACACCTTTTTGATAAGGTTGTATATTTCCAACTGTATTATAAAGTGTATTATAATCAGAAAAGTTTAGACTTTGTCGATTATATTCTCCTATATATCCGACAATTGCAGAAAGAGTTCCTGTTAGTGCAATTATAGCATTAAAGTACATTGTAAAATCCGCAATATTTATGACGCTGTCCAAATACCGAAGTGACAGCATATACAATATAATAAAAGACTGCAACGCCATAATAAATGCAGTTATACTTTCAAATAGCGCATTCATCTTAAAATCGCCGTATTGGAGCCGTAGCATTTCATCTCGATAAAACTTTATTTTCCCCATAAACCATTTTTGTAAATTGTTTATGCGAATTTCCTTTGCCGCTCCATGATTAAAATAAGCAACACCATTTAGGTACTCTCCAATTCTGTTATTCACTGCATACAATTTACGTCGTTTTTCATTATGCTTATAAGTTAAATATACAAATAAAACTTTAAATCCAAGTGTTAAACAAACAAGAATCACAAATATTATATCAAGACGTGCAATAATTGCCGAAAGTCCTATAATAGTTATAATACTTGAAATAATATTTTGCAATAAATCCATTACGCCTGTAATTTGAGTGATATTGTTAGACATTATTAATCTATCGCGATATTCTGCTCCTTCCACCATTTCAAGCGGTAGAGACATAGTAATATCCCCTGTCTGTTGCCGCATATTTTTTATAAACCTATTTGTGAATAAGCTAATTCCGTTTGAAATAAGCGCATTTATGACATTCAAGCCAAACAGAAGGACTATATAAAGCAATATACTTTTTAATATAATATTATAATCATCTCCGCTTGTCAGTTGTTCAATAAAGAGCTTAGGAAAATATACATAAACAAGAGGCAATATGGAGGATATTATAATTTTAGGTATCGTCAATATAAAATATATGGGCTCATAACGCGAAATTATCTTAAATATTTTTATTGGCGTTGATATTTTATCTTGAATTTTCATCAAAGGTTTACCTCATTTTCTTTGTAATATCTCGCTTGAGATTCAAAAAGATTATAGTATGTTCCCTTTTTTGAAAGCAACTCTGAATGACTGCCTTGTTCAATAATTTCACCTTCATAAATAACGATAATATTATCACAAAAGTGTGTTGAAGAAAGTCTGTGAGAAATGAACACGGTCGTTTTACCTTCAGATATTTCATTTAAACGTGAAAATAAATTGTATTCGGCTATCGGGTCAAGCGCACTTGTCGGCTCATCAAGTATAAGCAAATCTGCGTTCTTATATATCGCCCGTGCCATCGCGAGTTTTTGACCTTCACCTCCCGAAAATTCTATGCCGCTGTCATCAAGTTCACGATAAACTGATGTATCGACACCATTTGGCAGGTTTGCAATTTTATCCGTCAGACCGCTTTTTTCAATGCTTTCAGATAATTTTTTACTATCGCCTTCTCCGTCGAAAACGATATTTTCCTTTATGCTGTATGCAAAAAGTGAAAAATCCTGTAAAACAACTCCAATATGTTTTACATATTGTCGATATGGAATTGCAGATATGTCAATTCCGCCTAATGTGATTCTTCCTGATGTAGGAAAATACATTCTAAGCAGCAATTTAATCAATGTTGTTTTACCGGCACCGTTGAGACCAACTATTCCTAACTTTTTTCCTGGCATAATTGAAATATTTATATTTCGCAATGCATAATCCGTTGTATTGGGATACACGAAAGATACATTCTCAAATTTTATTTCTGCTTTTGAAAAATCAATATTAACCTCGTTTTGAAAATTGCTACTCCAAGCGTGTCTATTGTTTTCTATAGTTTGTTTGTATTCTTTAAAAAACTCTATAGCTTTTAAGGAATTATTGATAGCGCCTATGTTTGAAAAGAAAGATAAAATTATTGAGGTAAAAAGTGTCGTTGAAGAAAGTAATACTGTGTATTCGGCAATGCCTATTTTATCTGTAAAAACTTGGCTTGTAAAATAAATATACATAACAGCCGATTGTAGAACCGTTAAAATTATGCTTAATAAATCAATGCCGAACTTTTTTCGAAGCAGTTTTTTTAGCTTTTCTATCTGATTTTTAAAAATCGAAGCATATTTACGCTTAATAAATGTTTTAGCATTGTTTATACGAATTTCTTTTGCGTACTTATATGTTGTCATAACATTATATAAATAATCCAGTTTGCGGTCATCATCAACTTTCTCATTATTAAAATCAAAATCACATTTTTGTTTATAAATTGTAATACAAATAAGCAACGCAGACAATATCAGAATTATAACAATAAATAAAGGACTAAGTATTGAAAAAATAGAAACTACTCCGATAAACTGAACAGAATAATTTATAAAATTTCCCCAATTCGATAAAAAGAACGCAGGTTGAGCTATCATCGATTTCCTTTTCAAATTTAAAATCATTCCGTCCTGAACAAAATCATAATCAACATCAAGGCAATCTTGCATATATTCATACTGCAGTAAATTGCTCGATTTTCGCATGGTATTATTCTCCCACAGCGATAAAACCTGCCCTATAAGCGATATGGCAAGATTAGAGCCTAAATATGCAATTATTATTATAAATATGTCATCTATTGGCTTCCCACTAACAAGTGCATTAACGACAAGTCCTAACCCTGCAATATTTATAAGAGGGATAAATGCTTTGAATATACTTTTTATAATTGTAGACAATAAATAAGCTCGTGCGGTTTTCAATGACTGTATAAACATATATCGAATAGCAGATATTTTTTTCATGGAATGTTATACCTTATTTCATAATTTATTTAGAATTATATACAGCAAGGAGCTTTGCTGTATATAACCAAACGACTATGTAAAATTTTAGCAAGTGCACTGACCGTTACCGGCAGGGCAACATGCGTCTACGCCGTTCTCAGAATTGTACAAACAAAGAACGCGAAGGTCTTGCTTGCTTTGGGGCTTCATTAATTTGCGCTTCATTCTTACCACCTCCTTTGCTATAATATATCTATATAATATAGAGGCTCCCCATATTATAAACTGCTGATTGTTAATTCACCAATTAAAACATAGATGTCTTTTGGGTGAATAAAATTGTCAAGAAAAAGTAGCTCTGGCGGAAATTCGACCGAAAATACATCCTCTAGATTAACAACAAAGCTCATAAACTGAACAGAATCCTCAATATACTGAGAGAGGTCAACATTATCAAGTTCATTCGGTTCAATAAAAATAAATGTCTGTTCCAAGGCTTTTATTACGCCATCCTTAATATTAATAGTATCATCCATAAATCAAATTCTCCTTACATAATTATTTTATCAGTCTATGGCTTCAAAAGGGCTATAGTTATCCATCAGTTGCAGATAATAACATAAATGCATTTTCGCCGTCGGACACATTGTGCGCGTCTTTCTTATAGATGGACACACTTCACCTTTACAAATAGGTGCATAAAAGCAATTATACAAATTATCACACATATTTGGGTTTAATAATTTATCGTAATATTTATAATTCAATTTAACATTTCCATTTTCTATCCTACCAATGATATTATTAGGATTTTCACATTTAATTGTGCATTTATGTATTTCACCATTGGGTCTGAAAAAATATCTATTTCCTCTACCCAACTGGCACGAGCCATCCTCCGGATTAAGTAAGAATGTGAATGCAATATTCATCTTTTCATTTATAATTTTTTTATAAATAGACAATATATCATCTTGAGATGTCAAAAATTTATTTTTGATTTCTTCATCTAAATTGTCAGACCATTTGGTTGCATAATTGATTACAACCGAAAAACGGCTGTCGTTTTCGCAAAATTCCGATAACAATTTAAGGTATTCATCCAAATTATCATAAATATCGCGAGTAATATTCGAACGAATAACAATATGAAAATTGCGTTCTTTCAGCTGTTTTATTCTTCTCAAATTGTATATTATGGTTTCAAATGTTGGACGATTGCCCACTAATGGTCTTTGATTATCATGTGTTGATTTTAATCCGTCAATAGATATTTGGTATCCTAAAACTCTGTATTTTAATAAGGTTTTAAATGTATCAACGTTTAACAAATAGCCATTAGTTGTCATAGTTGAAGTGTATTTTTTTCTGTTATATTGACAGATATTTATAAACTCGTTTGATAAATATACCACATTGTCTAAAGCTACCAGTGGTTCCCCGCCAAACCAACTAATGTTTAGTTTGGTGTATTTATGCATATTATTTCTAACGAACAGAATTATACTATCTCTAACATCTTCATTCATTGTAATAGCATCATGAGATTCATAGCAGTATTTACATCTGAAATTGCATGCTTCTGTTGGACTGATAGTAAGGCTCAAATCAGTTGGAGACAAAATCTCGCTAATAGTGCTTTTGAGCTTTAAATCCTCATTTAGATTTGAATCAACAATTATACCCTTGCTTAAGAGTTTATTGGTCGAATCGTTTTCAGGAAATATGTTGTTTTGTAGATTTGCTTGATTAGCTTCTGTTTTTATCTTGCATATGCTTTTTAACCCAGTCAATGAGTTGAAAAGAAGCAAGTCACCTCTATTATTTTTACAAAAATAGCTGAATTTTGAAAGTTTGTATATCATAACAATCTCTCCTTCTTTGTTATATTACATTACTGTAAAACAATTTCTCGTTATGGTAATTTATGATTTTACCGTGGCGATTTTGATAAGCACCATTTGCAATTTTGTATCCACTCGGATTTAAATACAGCATAACGTTATTGTTTTTTGATAACATACTGTATTTATTTTCTAACAGATACTGAAACCTAAAAATATGACAACACCAACAATAATATATATAGTCATTTAGCTGAAGTGTTTTCGTGAAGAATCTAAACCTGTTACCCTCAATAATATGCCTTCTCATCTCTAAAAGGTTTAATAAATTACCCTTTTTATCAAAATAAACCAAATTGAAAGTAGCATCGACTGCGATCCATTTTTTTAAAGTGGGCATGTATACTTCGGTTATGCAATGGCGCTCTTTACAAATATTATCAATAGGAAGACAAGATACCCATCGGGCCTGAAAACCAGAAGCCAATAAAAACTGCGTAAATATTACAGATTTATATCGGCAATTTAGCATATATCCTTCTTGTTTTGCTCTTTCTACCGTAGATATGCAATCTTCGTTATCATACCTTTTATCGCTAAGAGGGATTCCTGAAAAATTTAAATAATTTGAAGTCCACTTCAACATTTTCAAAAGTAGCTTTAATTTGTTATTCTCCGTCTTATCAGTCAACCCATTAGTTTCAAGCAATTCTCTGATTTTCAAAAAGTTTGTTGAAGACTTATTTTCATAAAAGAAAGAAATTGGCTGTAAACTACTTTCTGCATGATCATAATCTGAGAACTCCTTTAAAATGGGTACACTCTTTAGAGCTAATTGTTTCATTGTATTACAATCCTCTTTCATAGAAATCAGTTACACCTTCCTTAAACTAATAAATTATACTTTACTAAATCAGGTATTGTCCCTACAAAACCGTTTACTAATTTAAGCTCACCGATTTATTTGAAAAATTTATACTGTTATTCATATATGTTATTCGTTTTCGCGAATGTGCCTCATTTATGATTTTGCATACTAACTGCGAACCAACCTTACTTCACATTCTCTCCACACCCCGTATCTCAATGCCATTTTCTTAAATGCTCTCGATACGGAAACAACACACGCTCCCGGGTCTCCCCCTACACCAAATCCCATCCTCTATTCGTACTTTTGTTGTCCAATTAGCTCGAAGCAATCTACTTTCAGAATAATATTTAAAACAAAAAAATCCGCTCTTCCATTCGAGCAGATTATCCTAAAACAAATTCCTCCTATATTGGTCTTACATCACTTTGGAAATCGAATTTTGATAAATATTTTTTTGAAAACAGACTGGCTTCGCCATTTTACCATCGTGTTTCAGGTAATTTCTCCTTTTCCCATATGTCCATCCTCGTCCTTTACTGCGCCACAGACTGCATATAAATTCAAAGAACTTCTTAATCGGTACTCATTCCACGTACACTACAAAAAACCGCTATCGTGAAACATTTATATTATATATACACTATTTCCAAACCATTGTCAACACTTATTTTTAACTTTCCTTTTGTATTCTGTTTTATTCAGTCTGTCCTTCTGTTTTTCACCAGTTCCGATCTATTTTTCGATTTTTTTATTAGTCAAACCGCCCTCATACTCAAAATAAAATGTGTCAATTATTCATTTCTTGCACTTTCAAGACAGAAATACATGGGTATTTTCTAACTACATGGCAAGAAAATTCCTATCAAATCCAAATAACAATCAAATATTACATTTCTGCAGCATTTTAAAATTAAAAGAAATGGAAACGGTTCGTCCCAAAAACATCATTTCTACCACGGCAAATTGTTTTCTCTTGTTGACCTTAACAATGTTTCCCACTAAATTCTTCATGGCTCCTGAACGTACAACAATTCTATCCTGTTCATCGAAATCCACTTCTGAAAGATCCGCAACGCCCTCATCATTACAGATATCGCCCAACAGTTTCCATTCTGTCCGCGGCAGTTCGTATAAATCTTGGTCGACCTGCAAAAACCTGCATACGCGCCGATTGCGTATCATCTTATCATACAGACGGTGATCCAGCTTACCAAACACAAATAAGTAGCCTGGAAATAAGGTTTCCCGGATCACCTCGCGCCGGTATCGGTCGCGGAGGACTATTTTTTCAAGCAAAGGAACCATAACGGCACATCGATCCTGAAGGTGTTCCCATTGCACGATTCTTTCCAGTTCCGCTTGTGCGATTCTTTCTCTGCCTGCCAAAACCTGAATAACATAACAGGATTCTGTTAACGCGTTCTTTCCTCCCAACAGCGTTCTCCCCCTTCCGTCTTCCCCAAGAACGGACAATACTATCCTTTCCTATCAAAATGTTCACAAAAAAACAATACAACAATCTTTCTCGTATTCGACTCAAAAATAATGTTTACATCATACAACTTCAATAAGATAATGTCAATATTATTTTGTTATATTTTTTGCAAAATAATCAAAATAAAGAAAATAAAATCAACAGGTTAAAACAATACGAAAAAATATGTCCATCGAAAAACAGATTTTCCATTTTTTGTATCTTCTTATCATGAAATACTTTATATTCCATTTTCATATTATATATTTTCGGAATATTACTCGTTCGCTGCCGGCAGGGATTGTCTTGTACTTCTTTATCGAATATGGTATAGTACCGACCGAAAGGATGGAAAAGGGAGAACTGGACGGAATGGAAAAAAAGAGAAGCAGTTTTACAGGAAAAATAGGTTTTGTGTTCGCTGCGGCCGGAAGTGCCGTAGGGTTAGGAAATCTGTGGCGTTTTCCGTATCTTGCTGCAAAGTACGGAGGCGGTATCTTTCTGCTGGTATACGTGTTTCTGGCGGTTACCTTTGGCTTTACCCTGATGGTTACGGAGATTGCCATTGGACGAAAGACCCGTTTGAGCGCTGCCGGAGCGTATGCGGCGCTCCATCCCAAATGGGGCTTTTTAGGAAAGCTTACCTCTCTCATTCCCATGATCATTTTACCCTATTACTGTGTAATTGGCGGCTGGGTGATGAAGTATTCCGCTACTTTTCTAATCGGTCAAGGGAACAACGCGGCAGGTGACGGCTTCTTCACGACCTTTATTGCCAAACCGGCAGAACCGGTGCTTTGGCTGTCGCTTTTTATCGCGCTGACTGCCGTGGTGGTGCTGCTGGGCGTAGAAAAAGGAATTGAAAAGGTCAGCAAAATTTTGATGCCCGTGCTGGTATTTCTTTCTATCGGAATTGCGGTCTACACGGTCACGCTTCCGGGAGCCTGGGAAGGAGTCAAATATTATATCACGCCCGACTTTCATAAATTTTCACCCATGACGGTGCTGGCGGCTTTGGGACAGCTTTTCTATTCGATGTCGCTGGCCATGGGAATTATGATAACCTATGGCTCCTATATGCCCTCGGACGCAAATCTGGAAAAATCGGTCCGGCAAATTGAATGGTTTGACACGGGCATTGCCCTGGTATCCGGCCTGATGATTGTGCCGGCCGTGTTCGTCTTTACGGGCGGTGACGAATCGGCGCTGCAGGCGGGCGCCGGATTGATGTTCCAGATGCTTCCGAAGATATTTGACAGCATTCCGTTGGGAAACGTGGTAGGCGTCGTCTTCTTCCTGCTGGTTTTCTTTGCCGCCCTTACCTCCGCCATCTCACTGATGGAAACGGTTGTTTCCATTTTACAGGACCGGTTTCATCGGAGCCGCCGCGGAATCTGCTTATTGGTCATGGCAGGATGTCTGCTGGTAGCGCTGCCGTCTTCCTTTGGTTATGGGATCTGGGACAGCGTAACAATTCTGGGGCTGTCCATTTTGGATTTCTTCGACTTTCTGTCCAACAGCGTTATTATGCCAGTGGTAGCACTGCTGACCTGTATTTTTGTAGGATATGTCATTCAGCCTTCCTCCATTGCGGAGGAGGTCAAATGCTCCGGGCGGTTCCGTCAGGAAAAATCCTTTGCGCTCATCATGAAATACATCGCTCCTGTCTGCATCTTGGCGATTCTGATTTCCTCCATTCTGAACAGTTTAGGCATCATCAAAATATGAACCGCCACGCAAAGAAAGAAAAGAAAAAATCGTCCGCTCCCCCTTCTCCGGGGAAACGGGCGATTTGGTTTTTGCAATTTCGCGTCAGCTAGGAGTTTGCCTCTTCCCGATTGTTTTGTTTCTTTGCACCCAGCTTGGACTCCGTCCCATGAATCAGCCTTCCAATGTTCGCGTGATGCCGTCCAACGACTAGAACCGCCACAAATACACTCAGCCAGAACGCTGGCGTAAGACCGCTGCCTCCCGCTCCGGCAGACAACGCATCCCCGGCAAAATACAACAAAAACGGCAGACAGACCGCCGCCAAAATAGAACCAAGCGACACATAGCGGGTGAACGCCACTACTACAAGAAACACACCGAACACAATCAGCGTCGGGAACGGCGCAACAAACAGCAAAACAGAAAAGGCAGTCAACACGCCCTTCCCTCCCTTTAGCCCGAAGAACAACGGCCAATTGTGTCCTACAATGGCAAATGCTCCGGCCACCGCCGGCCCGTACAACACCAGTTCCGGCGCGACAGCATGGAGAAGCACCCAGCCCAAACACGAAGCAAGCATCCCCTTTACAAAATCTCCTAAGAAGGTGACCAACGCCGCTTTTTTCCCAAATGTCCGCAGCATATTGGTGGTTCCCGCATTGCCGCTTCCATGCTGCCGGATATCGCTTCCATAAAAAACACGTGACACGATTACTGCCGAGTTGATGCTGCCCAGCAAATAGCCAATGACCGCCGCCAAAATCAAACATGCAATTCCCATATCGCCCCTCCATCCGGGTCCGCCCCAGCAGTACCCGATACACGAACAAGTCCGCCGTCTTTACGGGTTTCCATCGCCCTTCTCCCGTATCTTGAATGAAATCGGCGTACCCTCAAACCCAAAATTTTTTCTCAGTTGGTTCTCCAGATAACGCAGATAAGAAAAATGAAACAATTTGCTGCTGTTGCAGAATACCGCAAATGTCGGTGGTTTAACTTTGATTTGCGTCATATAGTAAATTTTGAGCCGTTTTCCTTTGTCCGACGGAGGTTGTGTTACGGCCACCGCTTCGTTCAAAACATCGTTCAGCATGCCGGTAGAAACGCGGAGGGAAGTTTGATCCGCTACGAAACGCACCAGTTCAAACAATTTTTCCACACGCTGCCCCGTTTTGGCAGAAAGGAACAGCACCGGCGCGTACAGCATAAAGCTCAGTTTTTCTTGAACGGTTTTGCGGAACTTCTCCAGCGTCCCGTTCTCTTTTTCAATCAGGTCCCATTTGTTTATCGCAATGATGCTAGCTTTTCCTTGGTTATGGGCGTATCCCGCAATTTTCGTGTCCTGTTCCGTGACGCCGTCTACCGCATCGATAAGGATAACGCAAACATCGCTTCGATCAATGGCAGTCAGGGAGCGCATCGTGCTGTAACGCTCGATATTATCCGTAATCCGACCTCGCTTACGCATGCCAGCCGTATCAATAAAGCAAAACAGCTGATCCTCCCGGGTCAAGTAGGTATCAATCGCATCCCGCGTCGTTCCCGCCACGTCGCTGACGATCACCCGTTCCTCCCCCAACAATTTGTTGATTAAAGAAGACTTGCCCGCGTTCGGCTTGCCGACCACGGCCACTTTAATCAACGAGCCATCCTCTTCTTCGCCGCTTTCCTCCGGAAAATGCTCGTAAAGCGCATCCAGCACTTCCCCAATTCCCAAACCGTGCATGGCCGAAACGGTATAAAAATCACCGATTCCCAGGTTGTAAAAATCATACACCGACAGGGGAGGCTCACCTACGTTATCCACTTTGTTCACTGCCAGAACCACCGGTTTGCTCACCTTCCGCAACAAGGTAGCAATGTCCTTATCGTTGGCGGTAACGCCATCTTTGTTATCTACCATAAATAGGATGACATCCGCCAATTCCACCGCAATCTCGGCTTGCCGTTTCATCTGAAGCAGAATGGGATCGGTGGATGCCGGCTCCAATCCGCCTGTATCAATCAGGGAGAACACACGCCCCCGCCATTCTACATCTTCATAGATCCGGTCGCGAGTCACGCCTGGCACATCCTCCACAATGGAAATCCGTTTCCCCGTGACATAGTTAAAAAACGCCGACTTTCCTACATTCGGCCGTCCGATTATCGCTACCACCGGTTTGCTCATGTCTTACCCTCCCATTTCCCCGCACTGCAAATACTATTCACAAAATCATCTCCCCGGTCGCTTACAGAACGAATCCGCACTCCCAATGCTTTCTCGAGTTGCCGGATGGTGACGTCGTCCAGCAAGACATCTTCTCCGCTGCGCAGCATATTTTCGGTAATCAACAGCACGTCGCCCAAAGGCTTTCCACGCAGCTGCTCCATCAGGTCCCGGCCGGTAAGCAGCCCGCTGACCGTCACGGATTCCCCAAAGAAACGATTTTCAATGCGGTATACCAGAACGCTCACGTGGGGAAAGTGAGACGCCACATGCTCCGCCAGCCCCCGGATCAAATCATATGCAGCCGCCCCGGTGGCAATGGAAACCACAAAACTGCTCTGTTTCGCATACCGCTTCCGCAGTCTGTTTCGTTCCCGCTGCAAATAATCGCACACCTCAAAATCCAGCAATGCCGCCATCCCCACGCCGTTCTCCAGCTGGGGAAAGTCGTCATATCGCTCGTATACCGGCAGAGGCAGTCCGGCCTTTCCGTATAACTCATCGGCCGCATATACAAAATAACGGTGCAGCTTCGCATACGCCTTATCCTGAAACGCCTCCACAGAAGCAATGATTTCCCGGCATTCTTCCGGCGTATACAACCGAAGCGGATACAAGGATTCCCGGTAACGGGTCAAGCCAACCGGCACCACCGAAACACTGGCTATACTATCGCTCAGAGACAGCAAATCCTCCAAGGTCCTAAGCAATTCATCCCCATCGTTTATCCCGGGACATAAGACAATCTGCGCGTTTACCGCAATGCAGCCCCGCGCCAGCGTCCTCAGCTGCTCCAAAATCTCACCGGCCCGATGATTTCCCAGCAGAAAGCGGCGCAGCTCCGGATTGGTGGTGTGAACGGAAACGTTAATGGGAGAAATGCGGTAGCGAACAAGACGATCCAGTTCCTGCGGCCCCACATTTGTTAGCGTCACATAATTTCCGGTTAAAAAGGATAGTCTGGTATCGTCGTCTTTGAAATACAGCGTTTCCCGCATTCCGCAAGGCATTTGATCGATGAAACAAAAAATGCACCGATTTGCACAGCCCCTGTCTTTGTCCAGCAAAGCTTCCTCAAAATCGATGCCCAAATCCTCGTAGCGGTCTTTTTCTACTTCAACGCAATAAGGATTGCCGTCCCCGTCCAGCAAGTCCAAAACCACCAGCTCTTCGGTCTGATAGAACCGATAATCCAAAATGTCGCGAATGGAATGCCCATTGATGGCAACCAACTGATCTCCCGGCAGGATTCCTCCTTCAAAGGCAGCGCTATCTTCCTCTACATGGCTGATTCTGGTTTGCATTCCGTGCCTCCCACGCTGGCTTCCGATTCCTCTGTCCAGTTGGCCAAACAGCAGTCTAACCGGAAAAAACAGCAGTCATCGATTGGCGACTGCTGTTTATGCGTCATAAACCAAATAACCGCGGAACGGCAAAAGCCGTCCGTTTCTTACTCTTCCCCTAGCTTAATGACTTCCCGGCCCTTATAAAAGCCGCAAGACCCGCAAACCGTATGAGGCAGCTTGTACTCATGACACTGAGGGCATTTCACCAACGTCGGCGCTTCCAGCTTCCAGTTGGCTCTTCTGGTACGCGTTCTGGCCTTCGACCATCTTCTCTTAGGACAAATCATATCATTAACCTCCATTCCGCCGCTCTGACCAGCGGCCTCGCGGGATATCTCGCCCGCTTCTTCCGGAACAACTCCGCGAGGAAATACCCACGCGGAAAGTAATGTAATTTCAAATCCGGTACAACAACGCTCTGCCCGTCCCAACAAACAGACGAGCAGAGATTATTATACCCGATAATCCGGCAAACTGTCAACACCTATTTGAAAAAATTTACGCTTCTACCAAAGACAGCGTCTCTCTGGCAATGGCCAATTCTTCGTTGGTCGCAATGACAAACACCTTCACGCGGGACGAATCCGCCGAAATTTCAAACTCTCCGCCGCGCTTCTGGTTTTTCTCCGCATCCAGGCAAATTCCGAGCGCATCCAGGCCCTGGCAGCAATTCCTCCTGGCGGCAGCGTCGTTCTCCCCGATTCCAGCGGTAAAAACCACGGCGTCCACGCCATTCATTACGGCGATATACTGTCCAATATAAGACTTTACTCGATAAGCAAACAAGTCCAACGCCAATCTGGCTCGTTCGTTCCCCGCTTCCGCCGCCGCGGTCACATCGCGCATATCACTGCTTACGCCGGATACGCCCAGCAAGCCCGACTTTTTATTCAAAATTTCGTTCATTTCCTTTGAATTGAGGCCTTCCCTCTCCATCAGGAACAGTAAAACGGCTGGATCCACGATACCGCTCCTGGTCCCCATGACCAAACCATCCAGCGGGGTAAAGCCCATAGAGGTATCCACGCATTGACCATTCAAAACGGCGCTGATGCTGCCGCCATTTCCAATGTGGCAGGTAATCAGCTTGCATTCCTCCAACGGTTTCCCCAGCATGGCCGCAGCCCGTTGGGACACAAACTTATGGGAGGTACCGTGGAAGCCATATTTTCTTACTTTATATTTCTCATAATATTCATAGGGCAGCGCATACATGTAAGCGTTCTTAGGCATGGTCTGATGGAAAGCCGTATCAAATACGCCTACTTGCGGAACACCCGGCATAGCAGCCTGACAGGCTTCGATCCCGATAATATTCGGCGGATTGTGAAGCGGAGCCAACGGAACGCATTCCTTCAGCGCCTCCATTACATTTTCATCGATGATAACCGAAGCGTGGAATTTCTCCCCGCCGTGAACGACCCGATGACCAACCGCCGCGATATCGGACAAATCCCGGATGACACCGATCTTACTATCCGTCAATGCATCCACCACGGCTTGAATAGCCGCTTGGTGATCCGGCAGTTCACAGTCGATCTGCACCGATTCTTTGCCCGCCGCGGTCTGCTTCAAAAAGGAACGATCGATGCCAATACGGTCACATAGCCCTTTGGCCAGCGCAACCTCGTTCTCCATGTCGATCAGCTGATATTTCAACGATGAGCTTCCACAATTGATGACTAATATGTTCATGTTGCTTCCCCCTTTTTACACCTGAGCCTGAACGGACGTGATAGCAACCACGCCAACGATATCCTCTGCCGAGCAGCCCCGGGACAGATCGTTTACCGGCTTAGCAATCCCCTGCAGAATCGGACCGTAAGCCTCTGCCTTTGCCAGCCGCTGTGTCAGCTTATAGGCGATATTTCCACAATTCAAATCGGGAAAAATCAGTACGTTGGCATGTCCCGCCACCGGGCTTCCCGGTGCTTTGGATTGACCGATCGCCGGTACCAGCGCCGCGTCAGCCTGCAGCTCGCCATCCAACAACAGATCCGGCGCTTTCTCTTTGGCCAGCTTGGTGGCCTGAATTACTTTTTCCGTCAATTCGCTCTTGGCGCTGCCATATGTGGAATAGGACAGCATGGCCACCACCGGCTTCTCCTGCACCAATTGTGCAAACGACTTGGCCGATTCGATCGCGATGTCGGATAACCCTTCCGCATCCGGATTCTCTACCACACCGCTGTCGGCGTACACAAAAATGCCATTCGCGCCATACTCGCAATCCGGTACGACCATCACAAAAAATGCGGAGGCCATCTTGGTTCCCGGTTTGGTCTTCAAAATCTGCAAGGAAGGCCGTACCGTGTCGGCAGTAGAATGAGCGGCACCCGACACCATACCGTCGGCCTCGCCCATTTTTACCATCATGGTAGCAAAATACACGGTATCTTTCATCACGGTTTCCGCCTTCTCCCGCGTCATACCTTTTGCCTTCCGCAATTCGTAGAACGCCTCAACGTATTCATCAAATCTCTCATACTCTATAGGATTCACAATCCGGCACCGGGAGATGTCCAAGCCTTCCGCCAATACCTTGATCTTGGTTGGATCGCCCACCAAAACAATCTTGGCAATGCCCCTCTCCTGTACCATCGCCGCCGCCCGGATCGTGCGGATATCGTCGCTCTCCGGCAAAACAATGGTCTTGATGTTGGATTTTGCTCTTTCGCAAATCTGCTCCAAAAAATTCATTTCAAACATGCCACCTTTCCATAAATCAAGCCAACTTTGTGTATGAAACACACGTTTTTTATTGTACAATCATTGACGGATTTTGGCAAGAGATTTTTGGATGGGCATTCCGCACGGTAAAAAAATGCCTTCGCATCGGTTCCGCCGTCCCTTTCCGAACCAGCGAAACCGAAATGGAAGGCATGACGCAGAAAACAGGTTTTGTTCTTATAACTGATTTTTAACCTGAGTGTATTTTTGCGCAGTTTGCTGTACTTCCTCCATGGGCGCATTTTTGATGTTATACCAGCCCCGGGCGTTCATGGCGTTGAATAGTTCAAATTGGATTTGCTGGGTTTCTGTGATGATTTTGGTCAGCTCATTCCGCAGATTCTGGCAGGTTGCTTCTGCAACGAAGGTCGCATAGGCATTAATCAGATGTTTTTCATTGGAAATGGCGTCATTCATGATTTCCTGTTCGGTCATACCATTTTGGTTGTCCATAGTTGCCTCCTCATTGCATGGGTTTGTTGTGAGATGTGAGATAGTTGTATAATGTGTCAAAGTGACGGCGGTGCATTTGTTCCGCCCGTTCACAGACATTTTTCAGATTGGGGTCACAGCAGTAGCTGGCATACAGATTGTATTTCCGAACGCTCAGTGCCTCATAATTCAGCTGGTCCTCCAGGATAATCAAGCTCTTGCTGGGCAGAATCGATTCCGTCTGATCCGCCGGTGAAGTTTGTACCATATTGTATCCCTCCGTAAAATAAGTTGATCCCTGTTCCCAGGTATTTTCCTCCCTATTGTTCACGAAGAAAGAATAAAATATACCTTTTCTGCCAAACTACAATCGATACCCAAACGACTGCCCGGCAGGCAATCGGGATCAAAGAAACGATAACAATAGGCGGTTGACGCCGGAAAGGCACAGAGCATACGTATGGTAAGTTTTTTTCGGACAATTATTATGTATTTCGCCGTCATCGCGGTCATGCGGTGTATGGGAAAACGGCAGGTGGGCCAATTACAGCCCTACGAATTGGTTATTGCGCTGATGATTTCGGATTTGGCGGCATTGCCTATGCAGGACACCGGACTGCCTCTTCTGAGCGGTATCATTCCCATTTTGTCGCTTCTTCTTGCGCAGGTAACCATCTCCATTCTTGTGTTAAAAAGCAGAAAGGCGCGGGATATCTTGTGCGGGAAGTCCCGTATTTTGGTGAAAAACGGTCAGATACAGGAAACCAACCTGCGGAATGAAATGTACACCATCGACGATTTGATGGAGGCGCTTCGGTTAAAGGGCTATCCCAATGTGACAAACGTAAATCTCGCCCGGCTGGAGAACAACGGCGAATTAAGCATCGTCCCCTTCAGCAAGGCGGAAACCGTGCAGCGTCAGGACATGAACCTCACGGTACCGGAAAGCATCCTTGCCGATATCATTATTGATGGACATTTAATAGAAGAAAATCTTTCTACCATGCAGGTTAGCGCGTCCGATCTGACCCAGGCAATCCGGAATGCCGGCGGCAAAAGCGTCCAGGATGTTTTGTACTGCAATGTGGATACACAAAAACAGTTTACCATTCAGTTACGCCGTTACGCGGTGCACAACAACCAGACGGGAGGTGCCAGCGCATGAAACTGTATCAGACGACCATCCGGTATCTTTTTACCGTTATTGTTATCCTGGCATTCGTTTTCATCACCACCGGCCTGTACGACCGGAAGATCAATAAGGACATAAACCTCATGAACGGCACCATCGACAATATATTGGAAGAAATCGGCGATCTCGATGATAACGATGATATCGAAGATCCCACCAGGCTGGCGGAATCCGGGCAAGCGCTGCAGGAGTATTGGGAGAAACACTGTGTAGACAGCTGGGGCTATTTCTTGTTCCACGCCACGATCAAAGAAGTGGACATTGCCATTGCCAAACTGCGGGAATACAGCGAAATGGGACTGTATGGCAGCGCAAAAGCCGAGATCGCTACTCTCCGCCGTCAATTTGTGATGATCCGAGACCACGACAAACTTTCGCTAACCAATATCCTGTGATTCCAGAAAAGCGCAATCCTCTGACAGGGTCAGTTCCGCCCCAAGGGACTGGCACAGCTCGTGGTATTGGATCAGCTTATCTTGCTGAACACCTCTCTTTTTGCTGGCCCGCAGAACAATATTCTTCGGTGTATCTAAGGGGGAGACGTACTCGGCAACAGAAACCTCATATCCCATGGCTTCCAGATACATGGCTCGCAGGCCATCGGTTAAGGAGTCGGCAATCCGTGCTTTGAGGACGCCATACCGCAGCACATCCTCCCAGCCGGCCACGTGGTACTGACGGTTCAGCTCCCGGTGACAGCAGGGAACGCAAACAATAAAAGGAATCCGGTGCTTAAGTGCAAACGCCAGCGCCTTATCGGTGGCGGTATCGCAAGCGTGGAGGGTAAGCAGCAGCTGATAGGACTGGTGCGGAACATAGTTCATAATATCCGTCTGCACGAATTCCATGTTGCCGTAACGCAAACCCTCCGCCATGATCTTAGAACTCTCGATTACGCCGGCATGGTAATCCAGCCCGGTAAAAACGCAGCGTCTTCCCAGTACTTCTTTGATGTAGTAATTCAGGACAAAAGACAAATAGGATTTGCCGCAAGCGCAGTCTATTAGGCGGACCGGGTCATACTGCTGGCAAAGGGAATGAAGCAGTGGATCCAGCAATTCCACAAAATGATCAATTTGGTTGTATTTGCGGATACGGTCATTTTTGATTTTTCCGTTTTTCCCTTGAATCCCGATGGCCTGAAGAAGCGCATCCGCCCGGCCCGGCTTGATGTAATATTCTCGATCCAACAGCACCGAGGTACCGGAATGTGTCTGTCCCGCGTCCGCCTGATCCGGAGATTCCTGCATCCGCGTCTTAGTTCGAACGCCTTTCCCATCTGCTTCCAGAAGAATGCATTTACCCCTCTCCCAATACGTGACCGTCAGAGAATCGTATTGGGGGGCCTGGGTTACGAGAAACCGCTTGAACGATTGGGTATCCAGCTGATAGCGTTCGCCTGCAAAACGAAAACACAGCGCCCCTTCCTGCCAAACCGCCGATAGGGAAAACGGTTTGGCGCCAGAGTGAAATTCCGCATCCAGCCGTTCGAAAAAGGAAACAGCCTCCTCTAAGCGGTTCAGCATGCCTCCCAGAAAAAAATCCAATTGTTCTACCGTTTGTTTTCTCATCCGTCTATCTCCTTTTCCCGTCGGCATAGGCCGGCTAGTTCCGTTTCCTCCAGTTCCCGGTATCCGCCCGGCGGCAGTCCCGGATCCAGCCAAACAGTTCCGATAGCCAGTCGTTTCAAATACACCACACGCTTTCCCCGAGCCAAAAACATCCTTTTTACCTGATGAAACTTTCCTTCTGACAGTGTGACAAACGCATTGGTATAGCCGGGCGCCAGCGGCCCCGGATAGCCCCGCAGCAGCACCGGATCGCAATAGTCTTCCCTCTCCCATTCCAAAACCGGACGGCCGTAACACAGTCCGGCCGGCCGGCAACGGGTCCCATCCTCCAGGATCAGGCCGGATGCAAAGGCATTCTGATCCAGCGGATCCGGAATCCCCTCTATGACACAATAGTAAAGTTTCTCAATATGCCGGTTGGGTGTAATGATGTCGTGAACAAATCCTCCGTCATTGGTCAAAAGCAGGAAACCCTCAGAATCCTTGTCCAGCCGGCCGGCCGGCGAAAGCGGATAATGAGCGTATTCCGGCCCGACCAGTTCTACGGCAGTCGGCGCCCCAAACGCATCCTCCGTAGCCGACAGCACGCCAGCCGGTTTGTTCAGCATCAAATAAACGAATTCCCGATACTTTACCTTCGTTCCGTTGACCAGAACAATTTGCCGCTCCGGATCCAGCAGCATTCCCCCGTCGGATGCCGTCTGTCCGTCTACGGAAACACACCCCCGCCGGATAGCCTCTTTGCATTCTTTCCGAGAACCAAAGCCCATGTTGGACAGCAACTTATCTAACCGCATACCGTTCATCCGGTCCTCCTCCAGCCTTTGGGATACAAATTTTTCACCACACCGTTTCGGGCCTGTCCCCACCCCAGCGGAAAACCTTCTACTCCAAGCATTACCCAGCCGTCCGGTAAGTCTTCCGTTGGGATCGTTCCGTCCCGGCGAATCCGCCAGTCTGGCTTCGCCAGCAGGGTTTCGCCTTTCAAATAGCGCAGCAGATCCTCCTGGTCCCGTTCGAAATCCACAAAAACCCTGCAATCCGCTGCTGCCAAAGCCAACGCGAAAGGGTGAGAGGGTTTGAAGCGGCCTTTCTCCAGAACGCCCAAATAAAGCCCTGCTCTAGCCAGCTTCAAACCGTCCAGGTTGGGTGGAGAATCCGGCAGATAATAGAGATGGGCACCCATCTGGAAATAAGATCCTTTCCATACGTCCCCAATAAAATTAGCCCGGTAAAAAGAGCAGAATTCATCCGGAGGACCAGGCAGGAGACGATAGCTGGACGGAAGCGTGTCTGTGCGCCGGGAAGTTCCGGCCGTCCCATCTGAGCCTTTCCGAAGCAGTGCCGCGAAATGCCCTTCTCCTCGAACCTTGTGCGGCCAGAGGCGGGCTGTTTTCTCCAGATCGTTCTCCGCCAGCGAGCCCCATTCGGGACGTCCGTCCTCCACGCCGGCCAGCTTCGGCAGCGGCTCCAAAACGTACTCCGGATGGCGCTCCACAAACCAGGAAATCGTCTGTTCATTCTCCAAGGGGTCAAACGTACAGGTAGAGTACAAAATCAAGCCGCCAGGGCGAAGCATCCCATGCACCTCTTCCAAAATGGCTTCCTGCATACTCCGGCAAGCCGCATTCTGAAAGTGTCCCCATCCCTTTACCGCAGCTTCCTCCTTCCGGAACATACCTTCACCGGAACAAGGCGCGTCCACCAGGATTTTATCAAAGAATTCCGGGAAGGCTCTCCGTAGCTTTTCCGGCGTTTCGTTGGTGATTACCGCGTTCCGGATGCCCGCCATTTCCATATTTTTCACCAAGGCTTTCACCCGTTCTTCCTTGATATCATTGGAGACAAGAAGTCCCTCTCCTCGCAGAGCCGCTGCAAGCTGGACCGATTTCCCTCCCGGCGCCGCACAAATATCCAGCACCCGTTCCCCGGGATTCGGGCGCAGGGCAGCGGCGGGATACATGGCGCTTGGCTCCTGGATATAATACAAGCCGGCATGGTAAAAAGGCTGCCTGCCCGGGTGTCCTTCTCGGTAATAGAATCCGTCGCTTGTCCAGGGAACGGGCTCCAATGGAACCGGAGACAGCGCCCGATAATCGGCCGGCAGCAATTTCAGCGTATTGACACGCAGCCCATAGGTCCTGCTCTGTCCCAACGATTGGACATACGCCTCATACTCTTCCTGCAATAGCCTTTTCATTTTCTGTTCGTATTCCACCGGCAGCTGCAACGTGATCCCTCTCTCTATTTTCCTGTTGTTCCGCAAAGACAATTTGCAAATTTTTTTAGAAAGCGTCTTGCTATTCTACAACAAGTGTAGTATAATGTCAAAGTCTCTTCTGCGAGACAGGCTTCGGCTCATTGGTCAAGCGGCTAAGACACCGCCCTCTCACGGCGGAAACACGGGTTCGATTCCCGTATGAGTCACCAAAAAAGCTCGTTCTAAAGAACGAGCTTTTTTATTGATTTTGTTGACGGTGGAAACAATTTCCGACAGACGCAGCAGCTGAAAATTCCGTACAGCGGAAGAGACGGGGATCGTTTATCGGATAAAATTGGTCTTCAAGCGAGGTTCCGGTACCGGCGGAACCATTCCGTTACCGGCGCCAGCCTCAATACAGCGAAGCAGCCATGCCATATTCCGCCCCAGCATGCGCAGACCCTGCAATCCTTCCAAATCCTGTTTCACTTCCTCCGGCGTATTGCCATGTACCATGTTCCAATACTGAGAAGAGACGATCGGCATATTGCTGATGGTAAAATATTTATTTAGTTGGTCAAACGCTGCGGTAGCGCCTCCTCGCCGGCAGCTGACAACAGCTGCACCCGGTTTGTAGGCAAAGAACCGGCTGCCTGCGTAAAAACAGCGATCAAGAAACGCTGTCAAGTCGCCGCTGGCCGCAGCGTAATGTACCGGAGAACCAAAAACAAACCCGTCCGCCTGCTCCGCCTTCTCAATTGCCTGATTGACGCAGTCATCATCAAACACACAGCGGCCGGTACCGCTTCGGCTGCAGCCGCCGCAGCCCTTACAGCCTCTTTTTACCCCACTGCCCGCCTGGAAGAGTTCCGTCTCCACCCCTTCCTGCTCCAACGCGCCGGCGACTTCCGCCAGCGCGGTAAACGTACAGCCCGTTTCGTGGGGACTCCCATTCACCAACAATACTTTCATCACAATCAACTCCTCTTCATGATCCGGAGGGCGGCCCTTCGGCTCCCTTCTATAATAAGGATATGGAAAATGCCATCCCATGATTCCCAGAAGCGCTTTCTTTCCACCGTCTTTCTCCGAAAAAGCGGCAGGCGAACGGCTCGCTTCCCTACCAGTTTACTATTTGCCGAATCCACTGTCAACGCATGGCAAAAGAATACGTTGTGAGATCCGGATCGGCCACGACGGTATCAAGAATGATGAGGCGGCTATAATCGGGTATCACTATAAAGCAAAGATTTTCCAGTTTCTTTACAACATCCGAATAATCCTCATAATCCTCGTTACGTCCATAAAGGTAACTGCTGACTTGACGTTGACCGAGGCAATTCCGGTAACGTTCTTAGGATAACTTGACTCCTTCCAGGTTCTCGAAGATGTTTGCCGGACAAAATTGCTGTTCAAACCGGCAATGGCTACAGCAAAGACGCGGTCTTGCGAAAATGATTGGCTTTGGTGTAATCCTTGGCGATTTGGCCATCCTTATCCCGCAGCGTTTTATCCGCTCCGTGCCGCAGCAACAGTTCCACACTGTCATACCAGCCGTTACCGGCGGTCAACATTAACGCCGTCCTGCCGGAGCTATCCTGCCAATTGATTTCGGCGCCATAGGAGAGGAGTAGCTCCAAAATGGCGGTGCAGCCCGTTTGCGCCGCCAGGGAAAAGAGCCGGTCCTGGCGAAAAGGAAGAGTTTTGTCTAAGTCCAAACCGTAATCCAACAATAGCTTTAGGCTCTCTATGTTGCCCCGGTAAACCGCTTCCAGGCACGGAATACCGTCGTTTCCGTAATAGGCGTTCGGGTCGGCGCCAAGTTGAAGCAGGTATTCCAGCAAATCGTTGCGGAAGCCGTCCGAAGCCAGGTCATAAACCAGTCTTCGAACGGGCTCCCCATCCAAAGGCGCTCCCATTTGTAAAGAAAAAGCAATGGATTCCTTCGAAAAGGCAAAGACAGGGTAATCGTCCGCCTCCCGAATAAGTTGATTCTCCACAAAATACCGGTACATTTCCTGATAATTCGCCTCTGCGGCATGCCGGAGAACATCCGTTGGCGTAAAGCCGTCTTTCTCTTTGGGGAAGAAATCATATCCGGTCTGCAAAAGCATATCCAGCAATTCTGCGTTGCCGAACTGTGCGGTTCGGATCAAATCCCATATATTCCATTTCTTTCGCATGGCCTCTGTCCCGTTTTCAAGCCAATCCCGGAAAATGTGCAGCTGTTGATTTTGAAGCGCGTAATATCCGGCGGTCTCGTACACGGTATCTTTTTTGGTATACTCAATGGAACCATCTTTGAGATAGTCATACGTCTGCTGGTTCCCATAGTACGCGGCAATGTGAACCAGCGGATAATACGCTCCCTTTGTCAAGTCGATCCCGCCGCTTTGCAGAAGCCGCAGCGCCTCCGGACTGCCAAACGCCGCTACCAGGGACAGGAAATGATCCTCTTCTTCCCGGTTCGGCCATTCTCCCGACTGAAGCAATGCCACGGTCCCCTCCGAGTCGCCCAGCATGGCGGCTTCCAGCAAAGGAGAGAGGTTGGACTCATATCCGTTCCGCAGCAGCTCCTGCAAAACGATTTGTTGAACCCGGTAAGCAATCCATTTGGGACGTTCCTGCTGGGCATACAAAGCGGCTTCCAGAACAGGAGGGTCAACCTTGGCGCCATACTCCAACAGGAGAGCAACCAACTCCTCCACATCTTTTTCATCAATGCCACCTAATTGATCATGGAAAACAGCACAAGTAAGCGCATTGGGATATCTTACGTTGGACCACACTGCGTTCACATCAGCCCCATGCTCCAGTAATGCCCGACAGTATCCTACATTCACATTGTGGACGCAGCGCAGGAACAAATCTTTTTCGTTGGGATCCGCCCCCTGCTCCAACAAATAGTAGAAAAGGCGGGAATCGCTGTTATCGTTAAGAACGATCTGAAGCGGGTTTTTTTCTCCGATTACGTTATGCTTAAGGTAGTTGATGTTTGCACCGTGATCCAGACCATACTGCAATTTTTCAATGTTGTTTCTGCCGATGCCGTATTCCAGATACCAGTCCGGCGTGCGGCCGGACTCAATCGAAACATTGCTGCAGGAACAGCAGAGCAACAGCAGAACACAACAGAAAATGATTTGCTTTCGACAACGCATAACGCGACTCCCCTTTTACGTCAATGGTCAAAACAGTTTAATAGGTTTTATTTTACACTTTTCGCCTTCCAACGTCAACTATTACATCATTTTTTTATTTTCTTATTCAGACTTCATAAAACATTTTCAATTTTATACGATTAATACAAGAATTTGCTTCCAAAGGTGTCTAAAACGTCAAGCAGTTCCTGGTACTTATCCAATAAATCACCCGCTATTTTATTTACATCGATCTCGTTGGGATCGTTGCTGGGAAGGGGAAGGACGTCTTTTAGAAAATTGTAACTTACGGTCGCACCGGTACCATAGGCCCGTAAAAAATCTACGTAGGAATTATCATCATATAATATAGGTTGTCGTTTCGCTGATTTAGCAAAGGTAAAAGAAACAGTATAGTGATCCTGAGAAATAGTATAATCCATTTCCCGCAACCTGTTAACAAATTGAGCTGTCATCTCACTATTAAATTTAGGATATTTTCTTGACACAAGCCCTCCTTTCCGTTATAATTTCACACGGTAATGTTATTTTATAACACCCGTCTGAAAAAAAATATCATTCAAGGAGGTCCATCATGGCAACACCCATTATTATGCCGCGTCAGGGACAGTCTGTGGAAAGCTGCATCATTTCCCACTGGAACAAGAAAGTCGGCGACCAGATAAATGTGGGCGATATTCTGTTTACTTACGAAACAGACAAAGCCACCTTCGACGAGGAAGCCAAAGCCGCCGGCACAATGCTGGCCATTTTATGCCAGGAGGGAGACGATGTTCCTTGTCTCTCCAACGTCTGCGTCATTGGCTCACCCGGAGAAGACATCAGCGAGTATACGGGCGGCACCAAGCAAGCCAAACCGGTTTCCACTCCGACAGCGGAACAGCAGGCTGCCAAAGCAGTGCCTTCCTCCCCTGCTCACCCGGTTATCATGCCGCGTCAGGGGCAGTCGGTGGAGAGCTGCATCATTTCCCATTGGAATAAAAAGCCAGGAGACAAGGTTGTCGTGGGAGACATTCTTTTTACCTATGAAACCGATAAGGCTACCTTCGACGAAGAAGCAAAAGTGGCCGGTACCTTGCTGGCGGTGTTCTTCCAGGAGGGAGACGACGTTCCTTGTTTGACCAACGTTTGCGTAATCGGTCAGCCGGGAGACGGCGTGGCGGAATTTGATCCTCACGAAACCGTCGATAGCAAACAAGCGGAACCGGCAGACCGTGTTCAGCAAGCCGTACCGCAGCCGGTTCTTCAGCAGTCGGCGGTGGACGGCGAATCCGGACATCTGGCCGTTTCGCCCAGAGCCAGGCAGCTGGCCGGGAAAACGGGAATCAATCCCGCGCTGCTGGCAGGTGGAACCGGACCGCAGGGACGTATCATTGAGCGGGACATCCGGGATGCCATCGCATCAGGAGGCACCGCCACTTACGCAGCGGCATCCTATGCGAAAGAAGAAATGCAGGGAACCGGACTGGGGGGCCGGGTCCGCGTCAGCGACTTGGAGGGCGCATCGCAGTCCGCCAAAGCTGCCGAAGCCGCGCCGATACCGGAAAAAGCAGCGGAACGCGCGCCGGAAAACGATTATATCGACGAAAAGATACCCAACATCCGCAAAGTCATTTCCAGGTCCATGCATCAGTCTCTTTCTACCATGGCTCAGCTTACCTTAAATGCCTCTTTCGATGCCACCAACGTTCTGGCATTCCGGAAACAGCTGAAAGAGTCCAGAGAACGGCTTAACTTGGAAAACATCACCATCAACGATATTATTCTATATGCCGTTTCCCGTACCATACTAGGACACAAAGAAGTCAACGCCAACTTTATTCAAGACGGCACCACCATGCGGTATTTCCAGAACGCGCATCTAGGCATCGCGGTGGATACGCCAAGGGGCTTGATGGTGCCTACCCTGCGTTACGCCAACCGGAAATCGCTTAACGAGATTTCGGCGGAGGCCAAGAAGCTGGCCGCAGCAGCACAAAGCGGTTCCGTCGCGCCCGACCTGCTGACGGGGGGGACGTTCACCATCACCAATCTGGGAACCTTAGGCGTGGAGTCCTTCACGCCGGTCATCAATCCGCCGCAAACAGCCATTCTCGGCGTCAACACGCTGGAAACCAGAGTCAAAAACGACAACGGAGAAATGAAACTGTACCAGGCGATGACGCTCTCCCTGACCTTTGACCACCGAGCCTTGGACGGTGCGCCGGCAGCAAGGTTTTTACAGGAGCTTTGCCGGAATTTGGAACAGTTCTCCCTGCTGTTAGCGAAATAAGAAAGGGTGTGTAGACAATATGGTATATGATTTGATTGTCATTGGAGGCGGACCCGCCGGTTATCTGGCGGCCGAACGGGCTGGACACGCCGGACTGCAGGTACTCCTGCTGGAAAAACGTTTCATTGGCGGAGTATGCCTGAACGAGGGCTGCATTCCCTCCAAAGCGCTGCTTTATTCCGCCAAGCTATACGACGGAGCGGCTCATGGCGCCAAATATGGCGTGACCGCTCAGGATCTCCGGCTGGACCACGCCGCTGTGATCTCCCGCAAAAACAAAGTAGTAGGCACGCTGGTAAGCGGGATCAAGGCAAAACTCAAGAAGAATAAGGTCGCCACGGTAATGGGCGAAGCATCCGTAACAGGCCGGACCGCTGAAGGCTTCACAGTAACCGCCAACGGAGAGACATACATTGGACGGAAGCTGCTGCTGGCTACCGGTTCCGTACCGGTTACGCCTCCGATCCCCGGTGTGAAGGAGGGACTGGCGTCCGGTTTTGTCCTGACTAACCGAGAAATTCTGGATTTGGAACAGGTCCCTTCCCGGCTGGCCATCATTGGCGGCGGCGTCATCGGACTGGAAATGGCGTCCTATTACAATACTGCCGGAGCACAGGTAACCGTCATTGAAATGCTGGATAAAATCGCCGGTCCCACAGACCGGGAAATTTCCGAAATCCTGCTGAAAAATTACGAAAAAAAAGGGGTGCAATTCCGTTTGGGCTGCAAAGTAACAGCAGTGGAATCCGGAAAAGTGCTATATGAAAATCAAGGAAAAACGGAAGAAGTGCCTTGCGATAAGGTGCTGCTCAGCATCGGCCGCCGGGCGTTCACGGAAGGCTTGGGACTGGAAACCATTGGAGTAGAAACCGAACGGGGCAAGATCAAAACCGACGAGTACGGCTGTACCAATGTGGCTGGCGTCTATGCCGTAGGCGACGTCAACGGTACCTCCATGCTGGCGCATACCGCATACCGGGAAGCCGAAGTCGCAGTAAACCACATTCTGGGGAAAGCCGACCGCATGCGCTATCAAGCCATCCCTTCCGTAATCTATACCAATCCGGAAGTGGCCGGCATAGGGGAAACAGAAGAAACGGCAAAGGCAAAAGGCATCGAATTCGAAGCCGTAAAGCTATCGATGATGTACAGCGGACGGTATGTAGCGGAGAACGAGGGCGGCGACGGAATCATCAAAATTCTCATTCACAAAAAATACCGGAACGTATTGGGCGTACACATGATCGGAAACTATTCCTCCGAGATCATCTACGGCGCCGGACTGATGATCGAAACCGAAATGCGAATCGACGACATCAAACAGATCGTCTTCCCCCACCCTTCCGTCTGTGAGGTTATCCGGGAAGGAATATTTGAATTCGAGTAAACAGAAAATAGAGAAAAGAGGTTATGAATTATGCCAAAATCACAATTTATCGATCCGAAAGAGGTTCGAAAGAGCGGTTGGATCCAATTTGAGAACATTCCGGTAAATCAGTACCATAAGACCATCGAAGAAGAAAAAGAAAACTTTTCCACCGAAGATTTTTTGAGAATTTACCGGGATATGAAGATTATCCGGGAATTCGAGGGAATGCTGAACAGCATCAAAACCACGTCGGAATACAATGGCATTGCTTACAGCCATCCCGGACCGGCCCATCTATCCACCGGTCAGGAAGCGTCTACCGTTGGGCAAGCCTATTTGTTGGGCGTAGAAGATTTCACCTTCGGTTCTCATCGCAGCCACGGTGAAATTCTGGCCAAAGGTCTGTCCGCTATTGAAAAGCTTTCGGATAAGGAATTGATGGAAATCATGGAAAGCTATTTTGGCGGACGCATCCTCAAAGTGGTTCAGGGACAGCAAAACAGCGTAAAAGAATTGGCGACGGACTTTTTGATTTATGGAACGCTGGCGGAAATCTTCGCCAGGGAAACCGGTTTCCACAAAGGACTTGGCGGTTCTATGCACGCCTTTTTCTGTCCCTTCGGCATTTACCCCAACAACGCTATCGTCGGCGGCAGCGCCACCATTGCCACCGGCAGCGCCCTTTATAAAAAAGTCAACCGAAAGCCAGGTATCGTCATTGCCAACATTGGCGACGCTTCCATGGGACGCGGCCCGGTATGGGAGGCCATTTCCTTCGCTACCATGGACCAGTTTAAAAAACTCTGGACCGGCGACATGAAGGGCGGATTGCCGCTGATCATCAACTTCTTCAACAATCAGTACGGCATGGGAGGCCAAACCTGCGGGGAAACCATGGGCTACGAAATTCTGGCCCGAATCGGCGCCGGCGTCAATCCGGAGCAAATGTATTCGGAGCGCGTAGACGGCTACAACCCGTTGGCCGTCATTGACGCCATTCGTCGGAAAAAGAAAATTTTGGAGGAGAAAAACGGACCGGTTCTGCTGGATACCCTAACTTACCGGACTACCGGACACTCGCCTTCCGATGCCTCCAGCTACCGGACAAAGGAAGAAACCGAAGCTTGGCTCCAAGCCAATTCTTTGGACGAGTACAAGAACAAACTGGTGAAGGCCAAAGTAGCCGCAAAGGGAAAATTCGACAAAATCGACCAGAGCGTGGTGGAATTGATCACCAAAATCTGCCGTCTGGCAGTAGACGATCAACTCTCTCCCCGGATGGATTTTATTGCATATCCGCATCAGGTGGAAGATTTGATGTTCTCCAATCAGACCATGCCGAAGATGGAAGACCGTCCCTGCGACGTACTGATGTCCAAAGAAGAAAATCCAAGAGTGCAGCAAATCGCTCGGAAAGAACGTTACGCCTTTGATGCCGAAGGCAAACCTGTTTCCAAGAATAAAGTATTCCAGCTGCGTGACGCGATTTTTGAAGCCATTTTGGATCGTTTCTATGAAGATCCTACCTTGGTTGCGTATGGTGAAGAAAACCGGGATTGGGGCGGCGCGTTTGCCGTTTACCGCGGTCTGACCGAAGCCATCCCCTACCATCGCTTATTTAACTCTCCTATTTCCGAAGCCGCTATCGTGGGCACGGCCGTGGGATATGCCATCAGCGGAGGACGTGCGCTGGTGGAGCTCATGTACTGCGATTTTTTGGGCTGCGCCGGCGATGAAATCTTCAACCAGATGGCAAAATGGCAGGCCATGAGTGCCGGTGTACTGAAAATGCCCATGGTACTCCGTGTCTCCGTCGGTTCCAAATACGGTGCGCAGCATTCCCAGGATTGGACGTCTCTTTGCGCTCATATTCCCGGTCTCAAGGTTTGCTTCCCGGTCACCCCTTATGATGCTAAGGGTATGATGAATACGGCGTTAACCGGAACCGATCCGGTGGTATTCTTTGAGAGCCAGAGAATTTACGATATCGGGGAGCAGTTCCACAAAGAAGGGGTACCGGCCGGATACTACGAGGTGCCCATCGGGGAACCCGACGTAAAGAAAGCCGGTTCGGACCTGACGATCCTGACCATTGGCGTAACGTTGTACAAAGCCTTGGAAGCCGCCAAAATACTGGAAGAAACGTATGGCATCTCTACCGAAGTCATCGATGCCCGTTCCCTGGTACCATTCAACTATGAAAAAGTGCTGGAATCGGTAAAAAAGACCGGACGTCTTGTTCTGGCCAGCGACGCCTGCCAAAGAGGTTCCTATCTGAACGACATCGCACAAAACATCAGCGAAATGGCCTTTGATTATCTGGATGCGCCCCCGGTGGTGGTAGGAGCCCGGAATTGGATCACGCCGGCGTATGAATTTGATGCTGACTTCTTCCCACAGACATCCTGGATTTTGGATGCGGTAAATGAAAAAATTCTGCCTTTGCCCGGCCATGTCAGTACGCCGAATGTTCATTTTACCGTCAACGAAAGACTCCGCACCAGCAAAAAGGGAGTTTGATCGCCGCGATCTTTTCAGAAACATCTTGCGAAAGGGGCTGGTTTCAGCCCCTTTTTACCAGAAAGGAGAAATCGTCCATGCTGAACGACAGACAACGGAGTATTTTGCGTATCATCGACGAGCTGGGTGACATTTCCCTGCATGATTTGACCGAACAATATCCGGATGTATCCGCCATGACGCTCCGGCGGGATCTGATCCAGCTGGAGAACGAATCCCACATTCTTCGTACCAGGGGAGGCGCGGTAAGCATCCGGAAATTCAGCGAAATCCACCAGTCCGAAGAAGAGGGAGAAGAAAACGAGTATGCGCATCGTGTTCGGGAGAATCGGGAGGCCAAGCGGATCATCGCGGAAAAAGCGCTTTCTCTGGTACAAAAAGGAAGTTCTCTTTATTTCGACGCGGGCAGTACTATTATGGCACTGGCCAAAATCCTTCCGGAGGCCAATTATACGATTATCACCAACGGCACCAACATTGCCCAAGAGCTGATTCTGCGTCACGGCGCCAATGTGACTCTTCCAGGCGGTGCGCTGAACCGCAATACCCTTTCGGTTTCCGGACCCGTGTCGCTGCAGTTTATCGAGCAGATCAATATTGAATACGCTTTTATGTCGGCTTCTGCTTTTTCTCTGGAAGCCGGTTTCACTGTTTCCAATATCTACGAAGCAGAACTGAAAAAAGCGGTGATCCGCCGGGCGAAGAAAACCATTCTGCTGCTGGACTCCAGTAAAATCGGTAAAAATCTGCTGTTCACCGTGGCTCTTCTCCGGGAAATCCACGCCTTTGTCTGTGAAACCAGGCTGCCGGCGCCCTTGGAACAGGAAGCAGCAAAATTTGGCATAGAAATACTCTAAAACGGTATAAGTTTCCGGAACCTGTCAATACTAGGAATACAAATATTTCTTCTTGGAGGTTTGGAACAATGAGTAAGAAAGTCAAATTGTGTTCTTTGGTAATGATGTTCATCCTGCTGCTTACCATTTATGTGATGCCGGTCAGCGGCAATACAACCACCATCAAACAGGTAGCTTGTCAGGATGCCACCGTGAACGTCAGTAATCTGAATATGCGCTGCGGCCCCGGCACCGATTATGACGTCATCGCTACGCTCAAAAAATCCCAAGCTCTGAAGGTCTTAGGACAAATAGAGGATTGGTATGTGGTCTGCGATCCCACCAGTGGAAAAGTCGGCGCTGTGAACGGCTATTACATCACGTTTGTAACGGAGGATTCCAAGGATGATCCGAAGCTTCCCGATGAAACGGCCCCCAGCGAAAGCAAACCCACACCTACGCCATCCCAACTGAGCGACGACGCCCAGAGACTGCTGACTCTGGTGAACAATGCCAGAACGGCAAACGGCGCGGGTACCCTGAAGTATAGCGAGGCGCTGTCCAAAGCAGCTTATGACAAAGCCAAGGATATGGTAGAAAACAACTACTTTTCCCATCAGTCCGCCTTGTACGGTTCGCCCTTTGAAATGATGCGCAAATATGGAATTACGTTTACCGCAGCAGCGGAAAACATCGCCGGCAATCAAACGATTGATGGCGCCTACTACGCCTGGATGAATTCCGAGGGGCATAAGAAAAATATTCTAAACGGCAACTACACCGCCACCGGAATCGGGGTTTATGTAAGTCCGATCTACGGAAAGATTATTGTTCAAATGTTCATCCGCGAATAATTCGCGGCCTTGCCCAACGGGCAGGGATAAAAAGAGCCTTCCCCGTACTGGTGAACACAGCAAGGCAGGTTCGTAAACAACAAACAAAGGGATGCCTAACTAAGTGCGGTCAGGCATCCCTTTGTTTGTTGTTCGAGGGCGTTCCATAGCGAGGTGGTTAGTATTCGCCTTACCAATCTCCTGTTCTATCCAAAACGACGTACTCATTTTTCCAACTATCCTGTACCACAGCGCATTTTTTCGATTGGTATGCCGAATGGCCCGTGTACTGCCATTCCTCTAGCGGAAGCAAGGCTCATCTTCCCATATCAGCGGGCCGGATTTCCACGCCGCACTCCAGGAGGGTACGCTTTCTGCAAAGCGCCGGCAAACCGATTCCGGCAGCTCCAGACGACTGGACCACAGCGTCTGAAAATGATAAGGAAACTGCTTGTTGACGGCATTCCGGCCATACTTTCCATCTCCCAGCAAAGGATATCCCAAATGAGCCAAATGAGCACGGATTTGATGCGTTCTGCCGGTTAGAAGGCGAACCTCCAGCTGACTCACATTGGCAGCTTCGTCGTAGCGGATCAAGCGATACGCGGTCCGAATTTCCTTGCAATAAGGCCGAGGGGTATCGTAAATATGCACCTGGCTCTGTTTGGCGTCTTTAAAAAGCCATGCGTGTCTTTCCTGCCATTCTTCCGGTACCGGTCCCGTGATCTTACCCCAGACCAAACAACGGTAAAACTTCCGCAGCATCCCTTCTCGAAAGGCTGTCTGCCAAAAAGCCGCCGACTGCTCGGAACGGCCCGCCAGCAAAAGACCGCCGGTATTTCGATCCAAGCGATGGCAAAGCTGGCAAGAAAAACCGTAGCGCCGGCGAAGGAGATCCAACAAACAAGCGTCTCCGGAATCATCCGGCTGAACGGAAATCCCCTGCTCTTTGGAAACCAAAAGAAGCGCATCGTCTTCGTAGATGATCCGGAACGGAACCGACCCATCCGGAGAAGGATCTCGTTCCTGCGGTAAGAGCGGCAGATACAGCTCCACCTGTTCCCCGCCCTGCAGCATCAAGTTCGAGGACACACGCCGTCCATCCACTTTGATATCCTTTTTACGCAGCAATTTATAGAAGGTATTGCGGGAACAGGCCGGAATATGCGCTCTTACCGCAAACTCCAGCGTTCTGCCTTTCTCCTGTTCGGATACCACAAAACCGGTCAGCATGCCGGACCTCCTTCCCAAACAAACGCAAAGCCAGTCTGCTTGTACAGACCGGCTTATCCAAAAATCTGTTCATCGAAACTGTCCATTCGGTGAACACCGCGCTATAAAACTAATTTATCGAGTTTGTCTTGACAACAGACGGAAGTCATTCATGCACTCTTTGTAGGTGTCAAAATACGTGTCATACACATCCGCCTTCGCTTCGTAGGTGATAACGATCAAATCGTTGGTGCCGCTGCCAAGTACGTTGTAGACCCCCTTCCAATCCTCGCCGTCCTTTACAAAAGTGTACTGCACGGAACGGGACTGAATTCGGTTGTAAATCTGTACTTGCGCTTCCTCGCTGGCAGAATAATTCTCCCGGGGCTCGCCGTCAGCATCCAAGAAATACTTGTTGAAATAGATAGTATGCTCGGAGTTCATGGTCCAATTTGCAAAGGTTTCCACCGAAGCCCTTACCACGCCGTGATAATAGGAGTAAATGGAGTACACCACATTGCCCTCCGCTTCCTCCGGATAGGACTGGAAACAAAGACCGGTGGACTCATCCAGCATATCGTCTTTGTTCTCTTTAAATTTCCAAGTGTCCGGCACGCCCTGCTGGAAATAGTAGCCCCAATTCTCCACCTGAGTTTCAAAGAGATGTGTCGGCCCTGATTCATCCTTTTTACACCCGAAGAAAGACAACACCATACATCCAATTAAGGCAAACAAGCCTAACCGTTTCAATCCTGTTCTAATTTGCACAATTGATCCCTCCAAAGCTGAATTATAGTTGTATTATCTAAGAGAATAATAGCAGAACCCATCTGGGTAGTCAACTTTCAAATTGTAAATTGATTATTAACAATTACCGCAAACATCTGCCATTTTCCCTATTTTCCAATATCACGGTGTTCCAGCGACACCGCGTATCCCATGGCCGACAGCCGTTTCACCATTTCATTGGCCAGGGCCACGCTGCGGTGCCGTCCGCCGGTACAGCCAATCCCAATCACCAAAACCTCCTTGCCTTCTTCTGCATACAAAGGCAGCAAAAATTTCAGCAAATCCTGCAATTTGTCTAAAAAAACGGCCGCTTCCCGAACCGGAACCACGTAATTTCGAACAGCTTCGTCATTTCCGGTAAACTGCCGCAATTCCGGCACATAATAGGGGTTGGGCAGAAAGCGTACATCAAAAAGCAAGTCGCAATCACCAGGCAATCCATATTTGTAGCCAAAGGAGATCACATGAACTTTCAAACCATTTCTCCGCCTGTCCGAGCCAAAAATGTCATAAATCTCCTTTTTCAAATCCCAGATGGATGCGTTGGTGGTATCGATCACATAAGTAGCTTGTCTCTTCAGCTCCGACAGCCGTTCCCGTTCCTGCCGGATTCCCTCCAGGTTGTTTCCGTCCTGCGCCAAAGGATGCAGCCGACGGTTCTCCTTGTAGCGTTTCACCAGCACGTCATCAGCGCAATCCAGGAACAGGATGTCCGCCTGCCTGCCGATACGCTGTAAATCCGATACAAACCGCATCAAATCCTGGTAAAAATCACCTCCCCGCACATCCATCACCAGAGCAAGACGTTCGATTTCCATTTCGTTCTTCAAATACAATTCACTGAACTTGGGCAGCAGCATGGAGGGAATGTTGTCAATACAAAAAAAACCTAAGTCCTCCAAAAATTTTGTTGCCTGCGTCCGTCCTGCTCCGGACATACCGGTTACCACTAAAAACTGCATACTGCGTTTGCCATCCTTTCCAGTCTTTTAGGATTCGGAAAAACGACCTACTATTTCTACTTCGGGTTCCAACTCCACGCCGGTCTCCCGGCGGACCGTTTCCTGTATGCGGCGGATCAGCTGCAGCACATCGCCGCAGGTAGCCTCGCCCACGTTTACCACAAAACCACAATGTTTCTCCGACACTTGCGCTCCGCCCACACGGACGCCGCGCAGACCGCACTTCTCAATCAGCCTGGCCGCGTAATCACCGGCAGGTCTCTTAAACGTACTGCCCGCACTGGGAAGCTCCAGAGGCTGTTTGGCCCGGCGTCGTTCCTGATAATCCGCCATCTTGTCCGCAATTTCCTCCGCGCCGGTTTCCCTCCGCAGCAGCAGATACGCACCAACGATCAAATAACCGTTCCTCTGGTAAACGCTGCGGCGGTAAGAAAACTGTTGTTCTCCCCCTAGAAAAACTTTTGTTTCAAAGGAGTGCTGTTCTTCGTTCCAGCCAATGCCGCAGCTGGCGGCCGTAATTTGACTCATCTCACCGCCATACGCGCCGGCATTCATGCGGACGGCGCCGCCCACGGTTCCCGGAATGCCCCCGGCAAACTCCAGTCCGCCGAGATGATTGGCTTGGGCGTACCGAGACAAGCCGGACAGCAGCGCTCCCGCCTGAACATAAAGCAGCAGATGATCCGCTGGACAAAATTCTGCCGGAAGCGCGGAGGAAGGCAACGGACAGATCCGACTGAAAGCCCCTCCCAATTTCAAAACCACACCGGAAATCCCCTGATCAGACACCAGCAAATTGCTGCCATTTCCAATGGGCAGGCAAGGAATGTCCTCCCTCCGGCAAAAGGACAGGATCGCTTCAATCTTTTCTTCCGTGTCCGGCTCAACAAACCATTCCGCAGGGCCGCCGATCCGGAACGTTGTATGCTTGCGCATGGGCTCCTCCCGGAGAACCTTATCGCGGCCCACAATGTTTTGAAGAATCCGACATACCTCTTCCCGCCTCATAACTCCTCCTTAACGACGCGTCCTCGCGTTCAGTTCCAGGGATCGTACAGCGGATAGCTGCCTCCCTGCAAAGAAGACAAGTCTCCATCGAATACTCGCCGGTTTAATTCCTGCGCCGCGTTGTAGCCCATCATTTTCTGTCGGTTGTTCATCGCCGCCACTTCCACAATAATCGCTAAATTTCGTCCCGGCATCACCGGAATCGTCAAAGAAGGAACATCTATTCCTAGAATATTCGTATATTGTTCCTCTAGGCCAATCCGGTCGTATGCTTTTCCCTCAATCCATTTTTCCAGAGAAATGACCAGATGGATGTTTTCCGTCATCTTCACCGACCCAACACCATACAACCGCCTTACATCAAGAAATCCTATGCCGCGGATTTCAATAAAATGCCGAATGATATCCGGGGCCGACCCCACCAACGTTTTGTTAGACACACGTCGGATCTCCACCAGATCGTCGGCCACCATCCGATGCCCCCGCTTGATGAGCTCCAGGGCGGTTTCGCTTTTTCCCACGCCGCTCTCACCGGTAATCAGAACGCCTTCTCCAAACACTTCGATCAGTCCGGCATGAACGGTCTGACGGGGAGCCAGCTGCACACAGAGATATCGGTTCAGCGCGCTGTAAATCTCCGTCGTGGTTTCCTTCGCTTGGATCACCGGAGTCTGATGTTTTTCCGCAATAGCCAGCATCTCCGGAAAGACATCCAGGTTTCGTGCCACAATCAGACAGGGAAAAGGGAAGGCAAAGAAGCTATCCAGCTTCTTTTTGCGGTTCTGTATAGACAAATCTTTTAAGTAGGACATCTCCACCATTCCCATCAGTTGAATCCTGTCGTGGGAAAAATATTCCGAGTATCCGGCTAATTCCAAACCTGGCCGGTTGATGTCCGGGGTACCAATGAAGGTTTGTTCGATCTTCTCCTCACAGCACAACACGCGGAATTGAAGCTCCTTCACAATTTTACTCAAACATACCGTATGCTTCTCCATTGCGTTCTCCTTTTTCAGCCGCGAAACCGGTAGCCGGCACCCCAAACTGTTTCGATGTATTCCGGATTGGACATGTTTTTTTCGATCTTTTCCCGTAGCCGGTTGATGTGTACCGTTACCGTGGAAGTCTCTCCCAGAGAGTCAAATCCCCAAATTTTATCAAACAAGGTGTCTTTGCTAAACACCACATTGGGGTGGGATGCCAAAAAAACGAGCAGGTCGAATTCCTTGTTGGCCAACATAATTTCCTGATCGTCCAAAAAAACACGACGCGCTTTTTTTTCGATGGTCAGGCCCCCTACCGCGATCACATCAGATTGATCCGTCTGTTTCGCACTGAGCCGTTCATACCGATTGATGTGCGCATTGACCCGGGCAACCAGCTCGCTGGGGCTAAATGGTTTCACCACATAATCATCGGCGCCGATACCCAGTCCCCGTATCTTATCGATCTCTTCTTTTTTGGCCGTCACAAACAAAACCGGTATATCCTTTTCTTTTCGTACCTGCCGGCAGATTTCAAAGCCATCCGTTCCCGGCAGCATCACATCCAGCAAAATCAAGTCATACGTTCCTTGCAGGGCTTTGTCCATCCCTTTCAACCCGTTGGTCTCCACATCCACCTGGTACCCATTGGCTTCCAGATAATCCCGTTCCAAGGAAGCGATATTCTGATCGTCTTCTACAATTAAAATCTTCCTCATTCACGAACCATGCCTTTCTGTTATCCTGTCGAGCCGGCCAAAATGTTTCGACTAGACTCTTTCCACCTTTCCCTGTTTGCCGCCCGGGTCTTTTCTTACCGGCAGCTGAATGGTAATGGTCATCCCTTCCCCAACATTACTTTCCGCGTAAATGGTACCGCCATGCGCCTCTACAATCTGCTTGGCAATGGATAAACCAAGACCGCTTCCTTTTACCGGATTGGAGCGGGCCGGATCGTTCCGGTAAAACGACTCGAAAATTTTATCGGTAGCTTCCCGCGGCATTCCTTCTCCATCGTCTTTCAGGGCCAGGCAGACCATGCCCTCCTGTTCGGAAACCGAAACGCAAAGGCTTCCAATATCGTCTTTTTTGTATTTGACCGTGTTGTTGGAAATGTTCAGCAACACCCGTACAAATTGGGTCCTGTCCAGCCGGACGAACACCGGGCCGGCGCACTGGCTGACGAAAGTTAGTATAACACGTTTCTTTTCCAAATCAAAGGCCAGCTCTTCGCAGCAATTCTCCAAATAACGAACAAAGTCCACGGTTTCAAAACAGAACGGGATCTTATGCAGATCCAATTTGGAAAATAAAAACAAATCGTCCACCAAATGATCCATCTCGGTAGCGGTATTATATACCGTCCGAAGATATTGTTCCTGCTTCTCCGGAGAATCGGCAATCCCATCCAGAAGGCCAGACACATATCCTTTGATCGAGGTGAGAGGAGTGCGTAAATCGTGAGAAATCCCCGCGATCAGTTCCTTCCGGTCCTCTTCGTATTTTTTCTGCTTCGCGGTGGATTCCGAAAGCCGCCGCCGCATTTCCTCAAAGCTCTGCATCACTTCCGTCAGTTCGTCGTCGCCCGCGTAGTTCAGTTCGAAATCCAGATTCCCTTCACTGATCATCTTGGCACCTCTTTTGAGACGATTGAGCGGGGTCATAATGCTGTTAGTCACCGTCACCACCAGGGTGAAATTCATAATAATGATAACAATGATGCCAAAAAATCCAATGGGGCTCAGCATATCCAAAATACTTCGCTCCACATCCTGCTGCAGCCGGCCGATGTCTTCACCTACCTTCGATATTCCCAGATTGGGATTCATCAGTGTGAGCACAGCGGTTTTCCCGGCGTTTGTTCGAACGGTTTCTTTGTAAGTAAAGCCGGTACTGTCCGCGTACAGAAAGTTTCCTTCCTCCGCCAGCGCCGTGTCAGACTGTTGAAAAGCGCTCTTGAGAATCGCTTCCGGAGCGGACGGATTTGTGGGATAAGTCAGTTTATTGTCTACATAAAGACAAAGAAGCGTGCCCGTTTGATCCAGAAAGTGAAGCACCGGCATGTATTTCTCCTGCCCCTCCGGGCTGCCGTCGGTTTCCTTTACCATATTTTTCACATTATCACACAACACCTGGAATTCCTTCACGGACAATCCCTCTTCCAGGGACGAACCAATTGCCTCCAGGTTATAGCTGCCGTAACTCCGTGTCAATACACGCAGGGCATACGATACCAAAAAAAGCACCAATGCCAGAAGCAGCAGCAAAACAACGATATTGGAAATCAAAATACGGCGTTTGATGGTCATCTCTTTGAAACACCCTCTTTATTGGCGTGACAGCTACACGAACAAAAAAATCAGAAGCAGGCAGACCGCGGCGGCAATCACCCCCAGCCCCATATACCGGTACCGGGCGAAATCTTCCCACACAGGGTCCCGATCCTCTTTGGGGCGCTGGAAACGATTCCATAATTCTTCGGCATGCCCATAAATCAATCCGCCGGTCGCTCCTACAACGGCAACGATCAGCGCTTCCCAGAACACCAACAGCGGCGGTCTTCCAAATACCATGCTGATGAAAAACTTCTTGGTATAAAGCGAATACGCCTGCGACAAATCCGCTTGTCCTTCCGGATCGGACAATTCCGCCGTAACAGACGCATGAGAACGGTCCTGTCCCGTTAATAGATAAGTATAAGGGTATTCCGTCTCTTCTTGCGTAAAAATGTTCACGCGATATTCCCGCGCATCCTCGTCATAGATCAAATTGGCTTTCATCTTGCCTTCGCCGACGAAATAAAAGGTATACTGCTTATAGCCGTCCTGGTCTCCTTCATACACGTATCGAACCCGATCCACCACGGCAGAATTGTTATCCCGGTTTGTCAGCATAAAGAAGCCCAGTACGCTGACACAGAATAGACAGAGCATTAAAATAGCAATGTTTCGGCCTTTATTCATGGGCACACCCTTTCTCAGCCGCCAGGTACAAAGTCCGGGCGGTTTCCGGACTGTCCTCACCCATCTTATTTTTCACCGGCGCAAATTCTTCTTCCCGTGCTACCCGAAAGATCGCCATGTCTTCAAAAAAATGAAATGCATCAAACAAAAATGCTTCGAATTTGTATGCGTTGGGAGATTGCGGTGTCACCAAGCTCCCGTTCTCATCCAGATAGGAAGCCTTCTTTAACGCAACATGATAAGGCAACCCTTTCTCTCCCATCTCACGAAAAACCCGAAAATGAAATAGATTACACAAAATATGAGCGTCTCCATAAATAAATTGTCCCGCCCCGTCCCGGGCTTCCGCCACGGAATCTGGTATTTCCGTGTATTCGATGACGGTCGGCCGGCCGTTCTTTTTACAAAACACGCCAACCTTTTCTTTGGCGTCCCGTTTGATGAGCGATTTCGCTCCCAACAAGCAGCCGGATTCCTGAGTAAACCCCACAAACACCGGATCACAAAGCCGTACCAGTACATTATCGATTCCACCCACGAAGATCCAGGAAATTCCTTTTCGTTCCATGTCCGCCACCACGCCGGACTGCAGCATGGCCCCAAAAATACCGCCGTGTCCATCCGCGCCTTCTTTGATCTTCCCTTTCTCCTCCATCAGAAATTTGCCGTTCCGATCCATCATAGGCAGCATTTTCTGGACAAAAAAAGTGATGGCATTCGGATCGTACCCAAAAAATTGATGTTCCTGAAAAAAGCGCCGTGTTTCCGCATCATTCTCACGGCTTGTCATAATATACCAAGGAACGGTCCTTCCGCAGCGTCGGCTTCCTTCGGTTAGACGGCGGCACTGGATGGCAAACAGCGACTCGCCGGACGGCAAACCAATATCCACCGATCCCTTTGGACCGGCATGTCCCAGCCGCGTTCCCTGCCCACCGGCCATGGTGACAGCGGCAAATTGCCCGTTTCTCATCACCTGCAGACCAACCGACTCGTAGTGCCGTAGCAACGCATCGGATAACAAAGACTTTTCTGTGGCAGGAAGCGGCGCAAGCTCCGGGGTCTGCTCCGCATTCTCCAAACCGGCTTCTGCCTGCCGATACAACTCTCTCATCCATGCAAAATCGATGGATTCCGCTTGGTTCAACAGCCTCTCCTGCTCATCCGGCGATAACTCGCTATAAAACCGAAAAATATGTTCTTGGCCATATGCGGCAGCTTTTTCCCGACAAAGTTCATAACGGCTGGACACGATCTCATTCCTCCTAATTCTCATAACACCTCATTGGATAGTGTACCACGAGACGAAAAAAGGTGCAACATCCGCAGGCGGAACATGCAGAAGAAAAAAGAAGACAGGCCGTGCCGGCCTGTTTTCTTTCCGAATCTTTTTCCTCTCACAACCCTTCCAGGCACCGGAGGGTTACTCCACTTTAGGCAGCTTGGCAAACCCCGCCTCCAGGTCCTCATCGGACGGAATGTAATCCGACATTTTCCCCTCGTTGTAGTTCATATAAGCCGTCAGGTCAAAGGAACCGGTTCCCGTAAGGCCAAACAAAATCGTTTTCGCTTCACCGGATTCCCTGCACTTCAGCGCTTCATCAATGGCAGCGCGAATGGCATGCGCCGATTCCGGCGCCGGCAGGATCGTTTCGCATTTGGCAAACAAGGCAGCCGCCTCAAAAACAGAAGTTTGTTCCACCGACCGGGCTTCATCCAGATAGCCGTCGTGATACAGCTTACTGAGGATGGGCGACATACCGTGATAACGCAAACCGCCGGCGTGATTGGGGGATGGCTTGAAGTCGCATCCCAGGGTGTACATTTTCGCCAGCGGCGTCACCCGTCCGGTATCGCAAAAATCATAGGCGTACCGGCCTCTGGTAAGCGACGGGCAGGACGCAGGTTCTATCGCAATGAAATAAGGCGCCTTTTTTCCCGCGAACTTATCCTGCAGGAACGCCCCCATCAACCCCCCCAGGTTGGAACCGCCTCCCGCGCAGCCAATCACGATATCCGGGTACTCGTCGATCATTTCCATGGCCAGCTTTGCTTCCAGACCAATCACGGATTGGTGCAGCAGCACCTGATTCAGAACCGATCCCAGCACATACCGGCAATCCTCACGCTGCATGGATTCCTCAATGGCTTCCGAAATAGCGCAGCCAAGGCTCCCCATGTTATCCGGGTCGGCGGCAAGAATACTTCGGCCCACGTTGGTGGTCTCACTGGGACTGGCAACCACCTTTGCTCCAAACGTTTCCATGACGCCCTTCCGATAAGGCTTCTGCTGATAGCTGACCTTCACCATGAAAACCTTCAGCTCCAGGCCATAATAGGCGCAGGCAATAGACAAAGCCGTCCCCCACTGTCCCGCCCCTGTCTCCGTGGTCAGACAGCGAATCCCCTGTTTCTTGGCGTAATACGCTTGGGCAATAGCCGAATTGAGCTTGTGACTTCCCGATGTATTGTTCCCCTCAAATTTGTAATAAATTTTTGCCGGCGTGTCCAGCACCCGCTCCAGCTCATAGGCGCGAATCAGCGGCGACGGCCGGTATATCTTATAAAATTCCCGGATTTCATCCGGAATGGGAACAAACCGGTCGGCTGTATTGAGCTCCTGTCTGCACAATTCATCACAAAACACGGGACGAAGATCGGCCTCGCTCATGGGCTGCAGCGTTCTCGGATTCCGATACGGCGCTGGTTTTTCCTTCATGTCCGCTTGTATGTTATACCATTGTCTCGGAATTTGATCCTCTGTCAAATAAATCTTTTTCGGTACACTGTGTTTTGCCATGTTCCTAACCCCTTTCCAAAATATAATAGGAATTGATGAGACAAATAAAAAAGCTCTTGTCCTTCTAACAAAGGACAAGAGCCATTACTCCTGCGGTACCACCTTACTTGGCTTATCAAAGCCCGCTTTCCCTATACGGTCTCCCATATATGCTCCTTAATAATGAGTGGAGATCCCATCAGCCACTACTAAAGGACCGCGCCGCCGCGTTCCCCGTTCGGTCTGCCCTCTTGAGTCCATTCCCTTTCCCCCATCATGCGGCAATTCCACCACTTTGCCGCTCTCTGTGTTTCCGGAGTGGAAAGCTACTCTTCTCAATCACAGGTTATCTGTCTTCAATTTGTTATTCATTATACACGCATTTTCACAAAAAGCAATACCCTTCTGCAAAAAAATTTTCAATCTTTCCGCGTCAGAACTCTTTTCTGTTCTGGAGTAAAACACGGATGGTTTCATCGATTTCTTCCTTCGTATTGTTATAGCCGAAGCTGAAGCGAACCGTTCCATTTTTTGTCGTTCCAATCGCCCGGTGCGCCAAAGGAGCGCAGTGAGCTCCTGCTCTTGTACAAATGCCATTCCTGGCCAACAGCGCGCAAACCTTTCCGCAATCTGTACGGCGAAATCCAATGGATACCACTCCCACGGCAGGCTGTTCCGGATCTCCATATACTATCACACCCGGCACCTTTCGTATTTCCTGTAAAAAATATGCCCGGAGCATGGCTTCTTTCTCAAAAATCGCCTTCACGCCAATGGATTGCACATAATCCACACCGGCCCCAAGAGAAAGAATACCATGGGTATTTACCGTACCGGCTTCAAAACAATCCGGCATATCGGTAGGCTGGGTCAACTCAAAGCTCTTGCTTCCCGTACCGCCGCTCATATACGGACGAATCGGCACCTTGGGTGCAATATAAATGCCTCCGGTTCCCTGCAGCCCGTATAATCCCTTGTGTCCGGTAAAACAGAGTACATCGATGTTCATTTTTTCCACGTCGATGTCCACGACGCCAGCCGTTTGGGAAGCATCCACAATGAACAAAACGCCGTGCTGCCGGCAGGATTCGCCTACGGCCGCGATATCATATAGCGTACCGGTTACGTTGGAAGCGTGCGTCATGACCACCGCGCCGGTCACATCCGAAATGGACCGGATAATTTTCTCCGCCGGTAAATTTCCTTTGGAATCCGCCTCCACAATATGGTAGAATCCTCTTGCTACGCAAGGCCGCAGCACGGAATTGTGATCCATAGCCGTCGTAACAATCTCCCCATAACAAAGATTAACCGCAATGTTCAACGCATGCGTAGCATTCATCGTAAACGCGATACGCAAAGGGTCTGCTATATGAAACAGGCCAGCCAATTTCTCCCGTGTTTCATATACCTTGTAAGCGGACCAGAGCGCCGCGCTGTGAGAGCCCCTCCCTGGATTTCCCGCTTTCTCGATAGCGTCCAGTACAGCTTGATTCACACAGGGCGGTTTGGGCCAGCTTGTTGCGGCATTATCAAAATATATCATACCATCACCACCATTCAAGCCGCATAATTAATAATATGCGCAGGCGGCTGGAACCGTGAAGGATCCGGTATGGGAAATCCAATGAGATCCGATTGGTGCGGTAGATTCCACGGCAACTGGCATCAGTAGAAAAATCCGCTAAAATAAGCTTTGATAAGAAAAAGCGGTTCAGTCGGCGAGCAATGACGAATGGCCCGTCCGGCCCGTCGCTCCTAATACTACATCGTCAAAGTACCCTTTCTGTCATATAATATGCAAAGAAAACCAATTTGTTGATACGATACCCCATATCCCAAACCGTGATCAACCGCCCAGTCGCTCCACAATCGTCCGGATAGCGGCATAACCCGCGGCAATGCAGCCGATGGCCTCCTCGGTTCCCTCGTATTCCAGCGCCACATTGCCGTCAAATCCTGCTGCCTTCAAAATTCGCAAGCATTTTTCCACCGGAACCACCCCGTCTCCAACGGTGGTACCTTTGATGTAGTTGCCCCCCCTAGTAAAAAGCCATCCCTTTCCGGTCGGTACCGTAGCGCCATCCCGGAAAATAAAATCTTTGCAGTGAACCGCGAAAACATATCCCTTTAGAATCCCAGCCGCCTTCGCCGGGTCCTCATCAACGCAAAGAAAATTCCCCAAATCCAGCAGGACGCCATAGTTATCCGAATGAACGCCATCTACCAGCATTTCTACCCGATGACTGTCCTGGCAATAAAATCCGTGGTTTTCTATCATGGTCTTGATGCCAAGCGTCTCCGCATATTCGGTAACGCTTCTGGCGCCTTTGACCAAGATGGGCAAGTTGTTCTCAAAACTTAGATAGCCCCCCGGCAGAGGACCGTAACAGATATCATGACGCATATAAGCGGTACCCAGGGCAGCCGCCACATCCACCTCGCCTTTCAGCCGTTCCGCTTCCGCCGCCGGATCGCTGCAAAGAAAATTACCGCCTACGCTATAGCAGGTAATCGTAAGACCCAAGCTTGCCGCCTCTTCTGCCAGCTCCCGGGCGTACTCTATGGCGTTTCTTCCTTCCGGCACCCATAAACCGGCAAATTCGATCCCTTGGAAGCCCATCTCTTTCGCTTTTTGCATGACTTGGTTCGCCGGCAATTGCCCGCTGGAAACCATCGAAGAATAACTATAGGAGCTAATTGCAATCTTCATTGTCAAACGCCTGCCTTCCTCTGATTCCTATTGGGCCCTATCATAACAAGGTGTCCATCTCTTGTCAAGGAAAGAAATTCAAAAAAACCGCCGGCCTGCTTCCGCAAACCAGCGGTGTGTAAAGAAAACCGTAGGCGCCTATTTCTTTTTTCTACGTTTTTTTTGGTACAACAGAAGGACGGCCACAAGCAGAGCCACTGCAGTCAGGTAAGGCAGTATCCAGATAAAGACTAAAACGAGTTCCTGAACAATGCCACAAGCAACAGAAAACGAATTCCGGAGCGTCTCTCCCACACGCTTCCAAAAGCTCGCCTCCGTTTTCTCCGTATAAGCCTCTACCTGCTGCAGCGTTACCTTGATCGTCGCATAGTCCACCAATCTTTCGTACTGTTGCAGTTCGGTGGTCAGTTTCTCAATCTCCGTCCGGATCCTTGTCAGTTCCTCCTCCAAGGTTAGAATGTTTTCCAATGAATCAGCCCGATTCAGCAATTCCAGAATCCGCTCCTGCTGGATCCTTAAGGTTTGCAGGCGGGTCTCCGTATCGTAATATTTCGCGGTGACGTCCTCACCTTTCTGAGTCTGATAATGAACATTTCCCAAATTCTCCAAGAAAGTGGTCATTTCGTTTCGATCCTCAGATGGAATACGAAGAGTAAGAATTGCCTTGCCACCATCTTGCGTGTTGCCGATCACTTCAGAATGTTCCACGTATCCATCCAACTGGTCCACCCGTTTCTGCAGATCCGATAAGCATTGATCCAGGTCCAGAACCTCCATCCCGTAGTGGATCGTAATCACCAATTTGCGCCCGGATACATTCTCTGTTGGAACAACGGACGTCTCCTCATCCGAATCGCTCTCCTTCGCCTCATCTTCTATCTGCCAATTCAAGTCTTTGTTTGATGACGAATCCGAAGCTTTGTTGCATCCGGTTCCGGCGATAAGCAATAGAATCGCCAAACATCCAAGCGGCAGCCAATTACGCCATATACGCTTCATGTTTTCCCCCTCTTCTATTTTTTTCGGTATACAATGAAAATATTATAGCATGTTCTACTCTGCAGCACATGAAAAAAAGAAAAACAGGGTGTGAACAAAGTGAAAATCTGATCCAACTCTTGATTGGCAAAAGGGGGAACAAGAGAACGAGGGAAAGAGTAGAATGTTGCCCCTTGCAAACCGGAAGCGAATACGATAGAATACAAATCATGCCTTAGGAGAGGATGTTGTTCATGAGCGCGCTTGCGTGTAAGCTGTTGGCCTGTATTGCCATGTTTCTGGATCATTATGGATACGTAACGCAAACGCTTATGCCTTACCGTCTCATCGGCCGGATTGCATTTCCGCTTTATGCGTTTTTGTTGGCGGAAGGGTTCTTCCACACCAAAAATCTGCGGCGCTATCAGCTGCGTCTGCTGTTCTTTGCTTTCGCTTCGGAAATCCCCTATAATTTAATGTGTACCGGGGGGCAATCCATTTGGAAGCCGGATGCTCAGAATATCTTTTTTACCTTGTTTCTGGCTATTCTGGCATTGGAAATCGTTACTCTCTGCCGGAAAAACATCCGACAGCCGGCGCTTCAGGTATTCGTCGGTACCGCTGGGGTAGCGATCCTGTGCGTTCTGGCGGAATGGTGTCATTCAGACTATGGCGCAATAGGCGTCTTAACCGTAGTTGCATTCTGCCTGCTGCGGGATAAAAAAGGATGGCTCTTCCTTTCCTGTGTTGTATTGTCCGGCAGTTCTCTGCTGGAACACGCGATCACCGGAACCCCTTCCCTGCGCTGGGCTTGTATGCAAGAGATGCGCTGTGCAGCATTGATTCCTATTGTATTCTACAACGGAAAAAAAGGCTGGCAGCCTCAAAGCCGTGCTGCAAGAAAAGTTCTGCAATATGGATTCTATGCTTTCTATCCTCTCCACATTTTGCTGCTGGTTTGGCTTACATTTTGGCAAAAATAGTCTGCCAAAAGTCCTTGACACGAGCCAAAAATTCTCGGTTATCCCTGGTTTCCTGCTGAAACGCCACATCCTCCGCTGCCACGCCGTATGCGTCCAGTCCCAATTGTCTGGCAATATAGACCGCCCGATACAAATGGTAACGCTGGGTTACCACAACGATTTTCTTACCAGGATATTGCTCCGCCATATTGCGCATGGAGTCGTAAGTCGAGATCCCCATTTCATCCGATAAAATTTGTTCCGCCGGCACTCCGGCCTTGACTGCGTACCGTTTCATATAGGTAACTTCATCATAATTGCTGGGAACGGCGCTGTCCCCGCTCATAACAATAGAGGAAGCCGCGCCATCTTGGAACAACTCAATGGCCCGGTCAACCCGGAATTGCAGAATATCACTCAGCGTGCCGCCGCGCAGAACGCTAGCGCCTAGTACCACCAGATAATCTGCCTGAAAATCCTTGGCCTCCTCCTTTGTTAAAAAATAGGATTGCGCTTGAGACTTTACATACTGATTGATACCCAATACCGCTAAAGCGCCAAGCAGTACGAGCACTAAGAGTGTCAAAATTGTGATACGAACACCTCTCCATACACGGACGTTGAGAGATCTTTTTGTTTGATTCATCGCTTTGCTATCGCCCATGTTATCAAAACCCCTATGCAATCACATCATGGTCTTTATTTTCTATACGTATGCCACGGAAGCGCTAAAAATCAACGCCTTACTCATCCCAAAATGCGCCGTCTCAGCCTACGACGCCGCTGGAACATCGCTTTCGTTCCAACGGAGCATTTTGTCAAGGGCTTGGAACAACGTTCCAAGCCCATTATACCATCACTCTTTTTTCCCGGCAACAAAAGCGGTTGTCATGTTATCATAAGGGAAGCAACCTTAGCGCACCGGTGGAACGCAAATAAACGAAACTGCCGTACATTCTGTTTGAAATAATGGGTTTGTCGCCGCCTTGCTTGCGACTGTATTTTAAACGCTCTTTTTCAAAATGGATTTCCGTGGACCTTGTCATATTTGAGGCAAACACACATATACATAAGCGTGTATCACAAGGACAAATTTCATAAGGGAGGTATACCGGTGGATAGATATGATATTTATCAGCAAATCGCAGAGAGGACGAAGGGAGACATCTACATAGGCGTCGTCGGACCGGTGCGGACTGGCAAATCCACATTCATCAAACGTTTCATGGATCTTTTGGTCATTCCCAACATCAGCGACAGTTTTGAGCGGGACAGAGCCATCGACGAACTGCCCCAAAGCGCGGCAGGGAAAACGATTATGACCACGGAACCAAAATTCATTCCAAACGAAGCAGCACACATTGTGGTAGGAGACCACATTCAGCTGAAGGTCAGATTGGTCGATTGCGTTGGATACCTTGTTCAAAACGCATTGGGCCATTTGGAAAATGACATGCCTCGTATGGTAGATACCCCATGGTTTGACGAAAAAATTCCATTCGGAGAAGCGGCAGAAATCGGCACACAAAAAGTGATCAACGAACATTCCACAATCGGTCTGGTTATTACAACGGACGGCTCCATCACAGACATCGCCAGAGAAGAATACCTGGAAGCCGAAGAAAAAGTCGTCAAGGAAATGAAAGCAACCGGAAAACCATTTGCCATTTTGTTGAACTGCGCCGACACCTCCGCCCCGCAAGTCATAACCATAAAAAGCAATTTGGAAGAAAAATACGGCGTCCCGGTCATGCCAATCAATTGCAGCCGCATGGAACAGGATGACATCAATGAAGTTATGAGAACAATCCTGTATGAGTTCCCCGTCTGTGAGATTGGCATCAACATTCCGCAATGGATGCAATCCCTGGAATACGACGAAGACCTGAAGGCTTCTCTTCTCACCGCCATCAAAGAGGCTTTCGCTGATGCAGATAGAGTAAGGAACATAGCCGAATGTACCAATCGACTGGCAGAACATGCCTTTATTAAGAAAGCACAAGTTGCTCAGGTAGACGCAGGAAAAGGCAGCGCGCTGATTGAACTGGCTATGCCGGACGAATTATTTTATAAGATCCTGTCTGACCGTTCGGGATTGGACATCACAGACGACAAAGCGCTGGTTGCCATGATCAAGGATCTGGGCCGAATCAAACGGGAGCACGAGCGTATCGAGTATGCGCTTCGGGAAGTAGAACTCAAAGGGTATGGCATCGTGATGCCCTCTATCGAAGAAATGAAACTGGAAGAACCGGAAATTGTTCGCCAGGGCAACCGCTTTGGGGTTAAACTACGGGCCTCCGCGCCTTCCATTCACATGATCAAGGCCAATATCGAAACAGAAATCGCACCTTTTGTCGGAACAGAAAAGCAATCGGAAGAACTGGTCAATTATATTCTTCATGAATTTGAAGGAGAACCACAGCAGATATGGACTTCCAACCTGTTTGGCAAGCCATTAAACGAACTGATGAGCGAAGGCCTGCAAAGCAAACTGAATCGAATTCCCGAGGATGAGCGTATCAAACTGCAGGAAACGTTGGAACGGGTCATCAACGAAGGCAGCGGCGGTCTGATCTGCATCATCCTATAATAAAACCCACAGTCCAGAAAAAGGTCCGGCATACCTCCCGTTTTCCCATTCAGCAAACAGGAAAAACAGCCGGGCCCTTTTTCCGTTTACCCATGATTTATTCCACGTAGTCAAATTCCACATCGTAAATCCGGACGGTATCATTTTCCTGAATTCCCAAACGGATCAGTTCATCGATGACGCCCTTTTTCCGAAGCAAACGCTGAAAATATTGGGACGATTCGTAGTCTGCCAAATTCACCGAATCCACCAAACCACGGATCCAGCTGCCTTCCACACAGTATACACCATCTGCATCTACCGTTATGGAGAACAGTTCTCCGTCCCCTTCTGCGGTGTACAAAACATCCTCCTGCACCGGTGCCGTCAAAACGACAGCCGGCAGGCGGGAAAGCAAGCCTCCCGCATAAGCCATCAATTCCTTGGTGCCATGGGAAATCGCCGCGCAAATTTCGAAAATCCGCCACGCACCCAGATTCCGTCCTTCCTCCACCAAATCCATACGTTCCTGCAGCCAATTCTCAAATTTCGCTCGGAAGCAGGCACAATTCTCATCGGCCGAGGGCATGTCCATTTTGTTGGCAACAATGATCTGCGGCCGGGATGCCAACGGGGCGTGATACTGTTCCAATTCTCTCTGAATCAAAAGAAAATCTTCAAAGGGATCTCTTCCTTCCGAACCGCCCATATCGATGACATGCAGCAGGAGTCTCGTTCTCTCCACGTGACGCAAAAACTGATGACCCAATCCCAATCCCTGGGACGCGCCTTCAATTAACCCAGGAATATCAGCCAAAACAAAACTCCGTTCTCCCGCCTCGTACACCACCCCCAAATTGGGTTTCAGCGTTGTAAAATGATAGTCCGCAATCTCCGGCACAGCCGCGGTAGTAACGGACAAGAGAGTAGATTTTCCTACATTGGGGAATCCCACCAAGCCTACATCCGCCAGCAGCTTTAATTCCAGAGTCAGCTCCAATTCCGTACCAGCCTCCCCCGCTCTGGCAAAATTGGGGACCTGTCTCGTAGCGGTAGCAAAATGCATGTTTCCTTTTCCGCCTTTTCCTCCCCGAACCACAACCTTACGTTCCTCCGGCAAAACCAGATCTGCCAGTACCCGTCCGGTAGCCGCGTCCTTTATTATCGTGCCAAGGGGAACGGGAATCAGCAAGTCCTCCCCACTTTTTCCCGTCATCTTATTCTTTCCGCCGCTGGCGCCGTTTGGCGCTGTATATTTCCGTTTGTACCGGAAGTCCGCCAACGTGGAGGCATTGGAGTCCGCAACAAATATTACGTCGCCGCCCTTTCCTCCGTCGCCCCCGTCCGGGCCGCCGGCTGCCACATATTTTTCCCGGTGAAAGGAAACGATTCCATGTCCGCCGTTTCCCGAACGTACGACAATGGTCGCTTTATCAATAAACATAACCGATTCTCCCTATCTGCGATCTTTCTGGAAAAAAAGAAAGATCGCACAAATTATCTCTGTACAATCTTTCTCCCTAGCACTCTCATCCATTCCGCTATCAAATAGCCGGGCTCACGTGAAACTTACTCTGCTTCAACAATGGAAACGCGTTTCTTATCCTTGCCCCAACGCTGAAAGCTGACTTTGCCATCCTTCAATGCGTACAGGGTATAATCCTTACCGCATCCTACGTTGGTACCTGGATGAATCTTTGTTCCTCTTTGGCGTACAATGATGTTCCCGGCCAGAACAAATTGACCGTCTCCACGCTTTACGCCCAGCCTCTTAGATTCAGAATCCCGGCCGTTCTTCGAACTACCAAGACCTTTTTTATGTGCAAAGAGCTGCAAATTAATCTTCAACATAGAACGATGCCTCCTATTCGTACACAGTTAAAAACTTCCCGCCATAGTTTCCTTGGATCTGCCGGAATCCGATCAACATCGCTTCCAGCACGGCATCCGAGGCAATTACGGCCTGTTTCCCTGTCAGAGCCGGCCGCTTCCAATGCAGATAACCGTCCCGCTCTTCATAACAGGTTTTCTCCGGACAATTCCGGGGGTTGTATTTCTCCTCAAAATAACCGATCACCGCATACGATAAAGAAGACGCCGCCGCACAAATGATATCGCGGCCATATTCATCATAATCCGCATGACCCGTTACTTCGAATTCCACAATACTTCCCTGCTGATCCCGCTGAATGCCAACTTGAATCATTGTCTCACATCAAGCATGAATCTTTGTGATTTCCACTAACGTGTATGGCTGTCTATGGCCTTGTCTTTTGCGGTACCCTTTTTTGGCCTTGTGCTTGATGATCCGGATTTTTTTATCCTTACCATGCTTCACAATCTTACCTTCCACGGTAGCGCCTTCCACCGCCGGCGTGCCAAACGTCACCTCATCGCCATTGGCAACTGCCAAGACCGTATCAAAGACCACCGTTTCTTCCGCTTCCGCAGCCAGCTTTTCAACAAAGACACGAGCGCCTTCCTCTACTCTGTACTGCTTTCCGCCTGTCACAATAATTGCGTACATACCTTGCACCTCCTCTTCAATCTCGCCTGTATTCCGATTCGTGCGTCAATCGGATTCCGAAAGGCACCGGCATTGAAAAATGCACAGATTTATAAGCCCCGGCAGAGCGGCACCAGAAGAGCATAGCACAAATCAGCCACCTTGTCAACAAAAAAGAAATCCATCGTGCTTATTCCCCGCTGCTTTGCTCCGAATCGTCCCTTGGCCCATTTTGACCGGGATAGTACAGCCGTTCCAGCTTTTCCGGTTCATGATAAGCCTCGCCTTTCAAATCCACGGAAGCTTTCTCAATGATCACACTGTAAAAAGGCTCATAATTCAACGATGCGCTTGTCTTGAGTGCGCTGATTTGATCTAAGATTTCCAGACCTTCCGTGACTTTGCCAAAAGCGGCGTATTCCCCGTCGTATTCCGGCAATTCGTCTGCCAAAACAAAAAAGATGTCGCCTACGCCGGAATCGTAGCTCGCCTCATGTCGGCTCAGTCCAACTACGCCTCGCTCGAATTTGATATCATTCTGTGCAAATCCGTTCTTCTCAAATTCACCGGCGATAGCGTAATCCACATGTTTCGCATTCCAGGCATCGCCAAACTGCACCAACGATCCATTGTAAACTTTCGTTGCCCGAAGATTGCTATAAAAATTATTATAGATGAGTGAAATAATGTTACATACCGTGTTGGGCGCCTTATCCGGATACAGTTCCACTCGGATGGTTCCCGTAATACCGGCTCGTCCGGCCGGATCCAGTTCAAAGGTCACGATAGGATTCCCGCCGGCTGTCTGCACACAGCCCGGCAGCAGCCCGCCGCACAAACAGCACACGGTAAGCAAACACAACAGCTTTTTCCAGGAAAGACGCCTCATGTCCGTTCCTCCTTTGCAAGATAAGAAGAGCTATTTCACATCTTCTTTCGGTTTGGACAGAACCAACTTACCATCCACCAGTTCGATTGCCACTTTACTTCGCACTTCCAGGCCGGCCCCCTGAAGGTATTCGTCCGGAATAAACAGCCGGCGGCGGCCATCGATAAAACCATACTCCACATGGGAACCGCTGTCATGGCCAGCCTTGGCATCCATTACTTCTTCGCTGGTCATATTCACTTCCGTCTTGCGAATGAATTCCGTACCGATCCGGCCATCGCTGATGGTCACGACGCGCGGCACCATATGGGACAATTGCCGATCATGCGTCACGATTAAGATCGTCACGCCCATTTCCGTATTCAGCGTGTGGAACAAATTCATGATCTGCGCAGTGGTTTTGGTATCCACCGCCCCCGTTGGTTCATCCGCCAGCAAAATGGGCGGGTTGTTGGCCAATGCAATCGCAATGGCCACGCGCTGCTGCTCCCCGCCGGATAGCTCGTGCATCTTGTTCTTCTTGCGGTGCTCCAATCCGACGATCTCCAACAGCATATGCGCCCGATTCACGTCCAGCTTACCCGCCATCTGCATAATCAATTTAACGTTATCCAAGGCGTTCAGATACGGAATCATATTTCTGGCGGTATTCTGCCAAACAAACCCCACGGTCTGCCGCATATATTCCATCATCTGTTTGTCATCCAATTTCAGCAAATTGATCCCATTGACATAGATCCGCCCGGCAGTTGGCCGATCCAATCCGCCGATGATATTCATTAGAGTTGACTTTCCGCTGCCGCTGTTGCCAATGATGGCTACCATTTCCCCTCGGTCCACCATCAGGTCCAGTCCCTGCAGCGCCATCACCTCGATTTCTCCTACCCGGTATAATTTTACCAGGTTTTCACAATAAATCAAAGCATTTGCGGGGACTTGGAATTCCGCCTCATAATCATCTTTGTCCTGCGTTATTTGAACCAAATCTTTAATTTTGGCGCACATCCGTAATCACCCCATCTTCCATAGTATAAATCCGGTCCGCCGCATCCATGATATTCACATCATGGGTAGTCATCACGATGGTCAGGCCATTGTCCCGTACCAATTCCCGGAACAGCTCCACTACCTTAAAAGAGGTTCTGGAATCCAATTCCGCCGTGGGCTCATCCGCCAACAAAAGTTCCGGTTCATGGGCCACCGACCTAGCAATGGCCACACGAGCCTGTTCTCCTCCGGACATTTCTGCCGGCATATGATTTCTTCTTTCTCGGATACCCAGCCGCTCCAACCAACTTATGGACCGCGGGCGACGCTGTTTGCGCGGAGTTCCAGCAATCGATAACGCAAATTCCACATTCTCCACCGCCGTCATCTGCGCAATCAACGCAGTATTCTGAAAAACAATGCCCATCTTTTCCCGTCTCAGCCCGTCCCGTCTGGTATCCCCCAGTTTGGTAACATCGGTGTCCTGGTAAAAAACGGACCCGCTGGTCGGGAGATCAATCGCGGCAATCATGTTCAGCAGCGTCGTTTTCCCCGAACCGGATCGGCCGCACAAAATGTTGAACGTACCTTTCTCAATATGCAGCGTTACATGATTCACCGCATGGATCACTTCATTCTTCTTGTTAAAATCACGGCATACGTCTTCTGCTCTTATCAAAGTCCCCATATCTTACTCCTCCCCGATCTTAATTGCTTCATTGATCTTCAATTTGTTGATATAGGCCGTCAATACCGCTATCCCCACGATCAGCATCACCGCAATGGTCGCCAGAATCCGCAAGTTATCCTTTGTCTCAAAGACCAGCAGCAGCGGCAGCGTATTCTCCGCGTAAGTAATTTGTAGCAGCGGCAGGAAAAAGCGCATGGTCAGTGCGCCGACCACGAACCCGTACGCTACCGAAACGCCGGTAGTCATCAAATGTTCCCAGAACAGCATCAGGGACAGCTTGAATTTCGTCAGGCCCATTGCTCGAAGGACGCTGAATTGAAGTTTGCGTTTTCGTACGCTCATAATCCAATAAATCAGGAAGCCCAGCAAACTGATGACCAAAGTTGCTACAAACTCCAAAGAAAACGATCCGTTCAGTGCTCGAAGCAGCGAATCGCTCTTCTTGGCCGCCAGCATATCCGACCGACTGGAAATCGAAACGATTTCCTCTTCCAGCCCGGCCTGGCGCAGCTCGAGAAGGAACTGTTCATCACTAGTATCCGCCGCTTTTTTTACCCACAAATCATACGGAAGGTTCTCCCGGAACACAGAAAGATAGTTGTAGTTCATCACAAGAAGCTCGCCTGAGTTATCACCCAAAACAGCCCCGTTGTAAAAATTGGGCCAGTAGTCTACCACAGCGATGACATAAGCCAGAAATGGCACGACATAATTTTCCCCTGAGGCTCCGACCATATTGATGTTGATGAAGATGGAATCGCCAACTTCCACCTTCGCATCTTTTGCGATCCCCGAAGACAGCAAAACGGCGTTTGGATATTCTTGCATCACATTGATGTAATTGTACCAGTGGAATTGATTGTAGCTGCCGTGCAGCCAAGCCGTCTTGGCAAAATCATACGGCTGAATGGCCATCAGGCGAACCGCCTTCTCCGCCCATCGCCCCGTATCCGCATTCTCGATCTGCACATTGGTTTGGTTGAAAACTTGTGTCACATGCTCGACCGAGTTCAGCTGTCGATAGGCATCCAGCGAAGGAGGAGTGGAAACCTCTCCCACCAATTGCCCGTCATCATCATACACGCCGCTTTTCTCCCAGGTTGGTGTCAAAATGAAATCGGTTCCGCTTTCATACAATGCGGTTTGTTCTACATTATGGTTAATGATTCGAGCCGCGCTGGAACTGTATACCCCAATGGCAAGCGTCATGATCAGGAACAGCATCAGGAAGCGGCTATCGCTCCCGTTCCGGGAAACCTGAACAAAGGTTGCGTATCCCGTGGGCGGCAGGATGCGGCGCAACAAAAAGAAGAACAATTTGACCAGCAGCGGGTATAGCCGCAGGAACACCAGCCCGCAGGACAAAATGAAAACAGTGGATAAAATATAGACAATGGGGTCCATAGACGAACCGACGTCAATGGCGCCTATTCGCTTATACAAATACAGCAGAAGACAGGAAAGCCCCAGCAGAATGATATCCAGAAATGTTTTTTCCCAGAAAGGTTTCTTTTTCTTTCTGGCTTTCTTCTGTTTGTGCTGTACAATGGTAGTCTTTGTAGCAAAATAAGCCGGCAGCAGCACCATTAGCAAGAAAGCAGCTCCTGCAGCCAAAGCAAACAGGTACGCATCCAGCGACAAATGCGCTTCCACATTGGATCGATTTGCAAATTCCAGGAAGCCGTCGGAAGATCCCAAAAATTTTGCCAAAAGCAGACCCACAGGCGGTCCAATCAGCATGGAACCACCGACAATGAACAAGCTTTCAAATGCATATCGGCCAAAAATCTGCTTGGGACGGGCACCGCGGCTGCGCAAGGCTGCAATTTCATTTCGGTCTTCCTCAATGATCATTCTGGTAACCATGAGGGTATAGAAAAGAAGCATGGCCAGCAGCGGCACATTCAGCAGCCAAAGCGTCAGCTTCAGCGAGAACCCTTTTGACAGGTACGTGTTCATTGTGGGCATAAATGGCAGGCGAAAAATTCCTCTCCCCGTTCCATAGGTATCCTTCAGATATTCCGATAAATTTTTCTGAAACCGGATGAATGGGCCCAAGTTGGTAATGGACATCTTCATAAAGTCCAAATCGTAATACCAAGCCGCCAGAGTAACCGCACCAGCCTCCTGCAAATTCACGAAATGAGAAGAAAACGCATCGCTGTGCACCAAAAACGCCTGCTGAAAGTTTCTCTCCGGCATGTACCAGTAAGAAGGATCCGTCTTTGGTTCAAACACGCCTACCACTTTGACAAAAACCTCCGTCCGGCTCAATACTTTGGTAACCAGCGGATAGACGGTATCCAGTGACAAATGATAGTTGTCAAAAAACTCCTGAGTAACCATAACCTCCAGGATACCGTCCTCCGAAACCTGATCACTGTAAAAACGTCCGGAAAGCAACTTAACATGATCCTCCAGTCCGCTCCAGGAGTCCAACACAAAAGCTTTGCCATCCGCAAGAAGCCCGGAATTGCTAAAGAGACCTTCTATCGCCAGCCGGGTAAACGAACTGTTATATTGCAAATCCATAGACCGGATTCCATCATCGATTTTGGACTGGATCTCCTGATAACTTTCCAGGAAGGCCTTGGCGGAATACTCTTCCCCGAAGCGAACCCGAACATACGTCTGCCCCGCACTGACGCCATTGCTTTCTTCATATTGAGTCTGTTCCACCGACAGCATTTTTTGCAGCGACCCATTCGAATAAATCGGGACGCTGGCCAGAATTGCGGTGATCAGCAAGGATCCCAGAGTCAGACATAGAAAAAGCCAAATATTATTGGCAATTTTATTTAACACTGATTTGATCATACTTGGCCCCTCCTACGACAGGACAACGAGCTCGCCCTCTTCCAGACCGGACAAGACTTCAACCTGTGTTATTGTGGAAAGGCCCGTTTCAATAAACCTCTCTTTTTTTAAATTGTTTTCATCCAGCACATAAACGTATTTCTGGCCCAATTCGTTGGTATGATAAGCATAGATCGGCAAAAGCAGGCAATCCAGCAGTTCGGTCTCCACGTATTCGTAATGAATGGAATCGCCGCTAACGATTCCTTCCGGCGGATTGATCATTTTGCAGTACAACTCATTGGATTTCACATTCGCTTCCCCACCGATTTCCTGGACGATAGAAGTGGAACTAACTACGATGCCTTCAAAAGAATCGTTCTCATTCATCTTCCGCAGCGTCAGCTTTGTTCCAACAGGGAAATCATCCGGATTGACCGATGTGAAACGGCTGAATACAAGATAAAGATCCTCCGGCTTTCTCTCGTCGATGGCCACCATGGTAACGCCAGCAAGCACCTGTTTGTTCAAATCCAGTCCCGTTATGTATTCGTTGTTCACATAAGCAACAATCCCGTCCACACGGGCGGTCAGTTTGGAACCGTCGTTCAGAACCACCAACGTTTGTCCCGCTTTCACCTCGTCACCGGCCTTTACCAGAAAATCCGATACCCTGCCGCCGGATTGACTAAAATAGTGTCTTGCATACCGTACCGATTTCACCGTTCCGTATCCGTCCGCTCCGATGGTCAAATTTCCTCTTACCACAGGTGTGGTCTCATAGGAAATGGGTTTGGGGATGAGCAGGGTGGGTGCGGCCGGCTCGTTGCTGGAAGGAAACAACGAACAACTGCTGCACAGCAGTGCTAATGCAGCCAACAGTATCACAAAACAAGATCTTTTTTTCCTAATCATTTCGATCCTCCACTCTATTGCTTGTATTTCTCTATTCTTAAGTGACTATCACTTTTTGTTCTTATAGAAGGATTTCCCCTTCCACCTTTTTCGCAGGACGGCTTCTTTCGCAAGAGAAAAACCAAAAAAGCCCTGATATTGCCCCAGCTCATAGTACTCACCATGACAGTAGGAAACCAACTGCGCTTGATCCAGTCGCAACGAATCCTGTTTGTCGATCACATCCGGGCGAGCGGATACGCCCACCACCTCTGCCAGAAACAGGTCGTGAGAGCCCAATTCCAGAATCTGCTTCACCTGACACTCCAGGCAAAGCGGGCTATCCGTAATCAAGGGAACACCGGTTACCGGACCGGAAAGCTTGGCTAGACCGCATTCTTCAAACTTGTCTACCTCTCTTCCCGACCTGACGCCGCAGTAGTCCGCCGCTTTCGTCAACGACCGGGATACCAGGTTTACCGCAAAGCATTGCGACTGCAGGATAACCGAATGAGAATATCGCTCCTTGCGGATGGATATGGATACCATCGGCGGGTCGGAATTGATGGTTCCGGTCCATGCCACAGTGATAATGTTGGAAGCATCCATCGTTCCGCAAGATACCATTACCACCGGCACAGGATTCAACATAGTAGCCGGTTTCAGCTGCACACGGTGTTTCTCCGCACTTGGTTGTCCTTCCATATCCTATCACCTCTTCGAATTGCTTGCCATTATTATAATATGCCTCTCCGCAGCTGTACACTGCTAATTCTACAACTTAACAAAAAGATAATTTCCTGTTCATACATTTTCAAAAATCCTCGAAAAGAAAACAACAACAGAAGAACCGTCCTGCTCCATGTTCCCATTTCTGCAAGACGGTTCCCATTTTCCTTACTTTCTAACCTGCGTTCGAATCATTCTTCCCGGTTCGGGTAATTCTCTCTCTTGACATAATGCGTATGCAATTCATGATGCGCCTTATGGCTTCCCGGTTTGTCATAATACTCCGCATACAGCTTTTGAATCACCGGATTTTCATGAGATTTCCGGATCGGCAGAGCTCGGTCTTCCTCATACGTGGCACGGGCGCGTTCCACACGCAGATCCGTCCAGCTGCGGACAGAAGAAGGCTGTATGATTTGCCCGCCGCCATTGACACAACCACCCGGGCAAGCCATAACCTCGATAAAATCATATGAAACTTCTCCGGCGCGAATCTTATCCAACAAGGAACGGGCATTTCCTAAGCCGCTGACCACTGCCGCGCGGATCGTTTTGCCGCCAGCCTCCACGGTAGCCTCTTTCACACCGTCGATTCCCCGTACGGCCGGATATTCGATCTCTGTCTGGGATGTACCGGTTAAAATGTCGGCAACCGTACGCAGCGCAGCTTCCATAACGCCTCCCGTGGCGCCAAAGATGACGCCTGCGCCGGAAGCTTCCCCCATGGGATCGTCAAAGCTGCTGTCCTCCAAGGACAGGAAATCGATTCCTGCTTCCTTGATCATCTGAGCTGCCTCACGGGTGGTAAGCACAATATCCACATCCGGATATCCGCTGGACGACAATTCCGGCCGGGCCGCCTCAAATTTTTTGGCGGTACATGGCATGATGGAAACGACCACCATCTTAGCCGGATCGATCCCCATCTTCTGTGCGTAATACCCTTTTAGCACAGCGCCGAACATCTCATGAGGCGATTTGCACGAAGATAAATTTTCCAGAAAATCCGGGAAATTGTGTTCACAGAATTTGATCCATCCCGGGCTGCAGGAAGTGATCAACGGCAGCTTTCCGCCATTCTGGAGCCGTTCCAACAGCTCGGTGCCTTCTTCCATGATCGTCAAATCCGCCGCCGTATCGGTATCGAATACCTTATCAAAGCCCAGCCGCTTCAAAGCGGTAACCATTTTTCCGGTAGGACGGGAACCAATTGGCATTCCAAAGGCCTCGCCAATGGAAAACCGCACAGCCGGAGCGGTTTGCACCACTACATACCGATCCGGATCGGACAAGGCCGACCAAACCTTTTTCACATCGCTCTTCTCCGTTAACGCGCCCACAGGACAAACGGAAATACATTGTCCGCAATTCACACAGGGGGTCTCCGCCAAAGGCAAATGGAAGGCACAGCCCACGGTGGAATGGAATCCACGCTCCATGGTATCGATCACACCCACTGTCTGAATCTTTTTACACATACTGACACAACGGCGGCAAAGAACACACTTATTCGGATTCCGTACCACAGAAGACGAAAGATCATCCAGCGGCGCCATATCGTGCTGTCCTTGATACCGAATTTCCGTCACGTTCAAATCCTTTGCCAGTTTTTGCAGTTCGCAGTTTTCAGAACGAACGCATGTAAGACATTTCCTGTCGTGGTTGGATAGAATCAATTCCAGCGTTACTTTTCTTGCCTTCCGGACAGAAGCCGAATTCGTATAAATTTCCAAGCCTTCCGCCACGGGATAGACACAGGCGGCCTGCAGTGCTCTGGCGCCTTTTATCTCCACCACACACATCCGGCACGCGCCGATCTCGTTGATCCCTTTTAAATAGCATAAGGTAGGAATCTTGATATTCGCCTGACGCGCCGCCTCCAGTATGGTCTGGCCTTCCGGGACCTGCATGGCGACGCCATCGATTTTGATATTTACCATCTTCATGACAAACCTCCTGTTATTCTTTCACAATCGCGCCAAAACGGCATTTCTCCACGCAGGTGCCACATTTGATACATTTGCTCTGATCGATCACAAACGGCTGCTTAATCTCTCCGTAGATACAACCAACAGGACAATTCTTGGCGCACAAGCTACATCCTTTACACTTATCTCGGACAATCTTGTATTGCAGCAGATCCTTGCAGACGCCCGCCGGACACCTCTTGTCCACAACATGAGCAAGATATTCATCTTTAAAATAGCGCAAGGTACTCAACACGGGATTCGGCGCAGTCTGTCCCAGCCCGCACAAAGCAGATGCCTTGATGCCATCCGCCAGCTCGTACAGATCATCGATATCCTTCAATTCCCCTTTGCCGCTGGTGATTTTCTCCAGAATTTCGTACATACGTTTTGTACCGATCCGGCAGGGAGGACATTTTCCGCAGGATTCATCGACGGTAAAAGCCAGGAAAAATTTGGCGATATCCACCATACAAGTATCTTCGTCCATAACGATCAGCCCACCGGATCCCATCATGGAACCAATTTCGATCAGCGTATCGTATTCGATAGGCGTATCGATCAGGCTTGCCGGAATGCATCCGCCGGAAGGGCCGCCCGTCTGGGCAGCCTTAAATTTCTTTCCATTGGGAATGCCGCCGCCGATGTCATAAACGATCTCACGCAGTGTCGTCCCCATAGGGATTTCCACCAGACCCGTGTTCTTGATCTTACCTCCCACGGCAAACACTTTGGTTCCTTTGCTCCGTTCCGCACCAATGGAAGAGAACCATTCCGCACCGTTCAAAACGATCTGCGGAACATTGGCATACGTTTCCACATTGTTCAGAATGGTAGGCTGTTGAAACAGACCCTTTACCGCCGGGAAGGGAGGCCTCGGCCTCGGTTCACCGCGATGCCCTTCAATGCTGGTCATCAGCGCGGTTTCCTCTCCACAGACGAACGCGCCGGCGCCAAGCCGCAATTCAATATCGAAAGAAAAGTCTGTTCCAAAGATATTCTGTCCCAGCAATCCATATTCTTTGGCCTGGGCAATGGCAACCTTCAGACGGTTTACCGCAATGGGGTATTCTGCGCGGATGTAAATATACCCTTGGTTAGCCCCTATGGCATATCCTGCAATCGCCATGGCTTCCAGCACCACATGAGGATCGCCTTCCAGAACGCTCCGATCCATGAACGCGCCCGGATCTCCCTCGTCGGCATTGCAGCAAACATATTTCTGATCGGATACGCTCTTGCGCGCAAAATCCCATTTCCGGCCGGTGGGGAATCCCGCGCCTCCCCGTCCGCGCAGTCCCGATTGGGAAATCACGTCAATGACTTCCTCCGGTTTCATTTCTGTTAAAACCTTTCCGAGCGCGGCGTAACCATCAAAAGCGATGTATTCGTCGATGTTTTCCGGATTGATCCGACCGCAGTTCCGCAGGGCAATACGGCATTGCTTTTTGAAGAAATCGGTTTCCTCTGCGTCAGCCGTCAGCGTCGTCTCTTCCGCGTTTCCTTCCAGCAAGCGCCTCACGATACGGCCTTTCACAAGATGCTCCTGGACAATTTCCTTTACATCTTCCCTGGTAACACGGCAATACATGCTGCCTTCCGGATAAACCACAACAATGGGGCCTTCCGCACACAACCCGAAACAGCCCGTTTTAACAACTTTAACTTCCTTTTCAATACCGGCTTCCTGGATCAGTTTCTCAAATTCACCAAACAATCCGGCAGAGCCTGAGGCAGTACATCCTGTTCCGGCACAAACCAGCACATGAGCTCTGTATATTTGCATGACATATCCTCCTTACATCAATCGTTGACTGCGCCAATTGTGTACTCCGTTACGACCTTTCCGTTCACGATATGGTCTGTAACCACCTTGACCGCCTTTTCCGCGTTCATTCTTACATAAGTAACCTTATTCCCATCTTTATCGATAACCTCCACGATCGGCTCCAGCCGGCACATTCCCATGCAGCCGGTCATGGTCACCGACGCATTGGTGATATTGCGCTTCGCAATTTCCTCTACAAACGCATTCATAACAGGACGGGCTCCCGCGGCAATTCCACAGGTTGCCATTCCGACTACCACCCGCAACCCGTCCTGGGAAGATCTCAAATTGATATCAGCTTTCGCTTTCTCCTTAATCGCTCGCAATTCTTCTAACGACTTCATGTAAAACACCTCCGAAAATATTTGAAACGCCTTCTTCTAAGTACTCTTTGATCCACTGCAAAATGTCATAATCGGTAATAGGAACACCATCCAACTCCCGTTTCAACTCTCTGGTATCCAGATAGAACGTCTCCTCGCCCTGCAGCGTAAATCGGAAATCAATCCCCGGATAACACAGAATCAAATACCGGGCCGTTTCCCCCACCTCGCCAAGGGGCAGCCGGTCAATATGGCTGATACAAAAGGTGCCGCTGATCCAGGTGCCTACGCCAGGTTCCGACCGGATCTCCATTTTTCCGCCGGCCTGTTCGCAGGCCAACTGAAAAAAGGGAATCCCCATGCCAACCTTTCTGGTCTTCCGGCTGGTGGTAAACGGGTCTGTCACTTTTTTCACAAACTCCTCGGTCATACCACATCCATTGTCTTGAATGCTCACCGTCAACAGATCGCGAATCCGATCCGCTTGGAGAAAAACCTCAATCAAGGAAGCACCGGCAGTCACCGAGTTTTGTATCAAATCCATCAAATGCAGCGATATATCCCGTAGCATGAAACTCTCCCCGGCACGTCAGCGATCTATTCGCGGTATTTTGCTAAGATCCCCGGAATATCTTCCGGTACCAGCCGGCCATATACGTCATCGTTAACAGTCAGAACAGGAGCCAGCCCGCAGGCGCCGATGCACCGGCAAGCTTCCAGAGAAAAGCGGCCGTCCTCCGTACAATCCCCTACTTCCAGCTTCAATTCCTCTTGTATTTTTTCCAATACCAGATTGGCGCCTTTCACATAACAGGCGGTGCCAAGACATACGGAAATCTTATATTCTCCCTTTGGTTTCAAATAGAATTGGGAGTAAAAAGTCACCACGCCGTATACCTCTGCCAGCGGGATTCCCATTCCTTCTGCAATGCTTTTCTGTACTTCAAGCGGCAGGTATCCATACAGATCCTGCGCCTCATGCAGCACTTGGATCAGTGCGCCCGGCTTGTCTTTGTTCACCTGGATAATCTTTTGCAATTTTTGGTATTTTTCATCGCAGCAGCATCCACATTCGTTTCCCATTCCAACATGACCTCCTGATAATATGATAAGGAATGTGCCCAACTACACAATCTTTTTTATTATATCACCGAACGAATACAATAGCAATTGATTTTTCGCGTCAGCACGCGCTGAAACCATACGTTTTACCATCTTTACTCAGCAAATGCTCCCTTCCCGCAGCGCCTGAAGAATCCCCTTGGCGGATCGTTCTTCCACCTCCAAAAACGTCTGTGCCTCCTGAATGTTTGCCAGATAGTGTGCGTCGGACGAACGCAGCAGTTTGTAGTTCGCCAGCAAAGGATATTGTAACAAAAGCGTCTCGGGATGACAATCGCAAGATATTTCCACAAAGCGTTCTTCGTATCCGAACGGCAGTCCGCCCAGAGTGGTCAGGACACTGTAAGAATCCCGGTCCACATGGGCGGGATACGCCACGCCGCCCAGTTCCGCCACAGCCGGAAAAATGGAGTCGATTGAAATACCGGAAGGAGCCAGCAAAAGCGGTTCATATTCCCGCGTCACTTCGTCTTTCTCGTTGAAAATCAACTGACGGCCAAAGATATCCGGCCGATTGGCTAACGCCGGAACGGAAGCGATCACCTTCTGCTGCAGTTGTTGGAGCGGTTCCAGTGTTTCGAATAGGCAAACCACATGGATTTCCTCCAGCGTCTCCAATTCCATACCAGGTACCACAACGATCCCCGCCTCCTCCGCCAGTTTAAGCGCAGAGGCAACATTGTAAGCTCGATTGTGGTCGGTGACCGCGATAGCGTCCAATTCGTTCACTGCCGCCATCCCCACAATGTTGCCAGGCGTCATTTCCGCATCCCCGCAAGGCGACAAAGCAGAGTGAATGTGCAGATCAACCGCAATGCGCAGACTGTTCCGGCTAGCCATAAAAACAACCTATCGCGTTGATGCGGACGGCCAGCTCTGCCGCAGACAATTCCGCAGACAGGATAGCCACTTCCTGCTCTCTGGCTCGCTCCAAAACAGACGAATCCACCTCTACGCCTTCCGGTATGACAATGCAGGCCAAATCGGTTAACGCCGCCACCGCGATAATATTCAAATTGTTCATCACCGTAATCCAAGCGTCACCGACAGCGGCATGGGAAATCACCCAGCTGAGCAGATCACAGGCATACACTCCTGTAATTTCCCGTTCCGCATCGCCTGTCAGCAGCCGGACAGGCAGTTGAGCCACTAGCTCTCCAATCTTCATTGTTGTTCTCATTCCTTTCCCGCCGCAGAACCAGAAGGTTCGTCATTTTCCCGGCGCCGATCCATAACGGGAGGAATCATCCCCTCCAGCTCAATCATCTGCTGAGCCAACTGCCGTACTTTTTCTCGTAAAATAAACACGCAGTCCGTGGTTTTCGCCAGACCGCGCACCACGTCTTCCGCCAGTGCCCGGCAGCTGGGGGCCCCGCAGGCTCCGCAATCAAGCGCCGGAAGCTTATCGTGGATTTCATTCATCAGCCGCAATTTGCGCATGGCTTCCGCCAAATTATCATCCAGCGTGGTCACGTTCCGATGTTCCGGCATCACTTCCCACGAAAGATCGCACATCTCCTCCGGCTGGACCTCTGATAAAATACGCGGCGTAGCCTCCGTATAAATTCGATTTCGTGTCTTTGCCACATACAAATTCTCCACAGCCAGAGGGCCGCCCAAACACCCGCCGGTACAAGCGGACGCCTCAATAAAGTCTACATTTTCCAGCTTGTCATTTTCCAGTTCCTCCAGAATATGTACCACGTTCTGAATACCGTCTACCGACAAAACGCGCTCTGTTTGAAGAGCAATGGATTCGCCTCCGATAGACGCCCAATGAACGCCCTGGTGTCCGGCCTGGCAGATATCTTCTACTTCTTTTTCTTTGAGTTTGGAAAGCTGTTTCAGCAATTTGAAATACACCGTTTTAATAGAAAAAACGCCGTTTACATTGGACTGTATGATATTGATCGGCGCACGGACGCTGGTCATCTTGGCGGCACAAGGGGAAATAAAAAATACACCCACGTCTTCCGCCGGAACCCGATAACGTTCGCAAAATTCCCGTCTGGCGTTCTGGGCCGCCACCTCCATAGGAGATTTAATTGGCAAAAGATTGGCAATCAGGCTTGGAAAACGGACCTGAATCAACCGCAAGACCGCCGGACAAGCGGAGGAAATCAGCGGAAGCGCCGGTTTGCCGGACTCCATATATTGATCGGTGGCCTTTGTTACGATTTCCGCACCTCTCGCCACCTCGTAAACATAGTCGAATCCCAACAACTTCAGCGCCGAAATAATCCTCTGCCGGGAATGCTTCAGATCGAACTGCATGTATAAGGTCGGAGCCGGCAGCGCAATCGTGTACCGGAAATCCGCCAGCCGGTCCCAGGAATCCGTCTGAGCAACCTTCGCCCGATAAGGACAGATTTTGATGCACTCCCCACAGTCAATACAGCGTTCCTTAATAATTTTGGCCCTCCCCTTTTGAACGCGGATGGCCTCGGTGGGACATTTTTTAATACAGTTGGTACACCCTTTGCACAGTTTTTCATCTAAAACAACCGAATGATAATAATCGGACATAGTCATCCATCCTTACTTCAATGTGTCATTTTTCAGAGGATGCGAACAATCAGCGTCACCGTCGTCCCCCTGCCCACAGCGCTGTCAATCAAAAGCTCGTCCGCGTACCGTTTCATATTCGGCAGACCCATCCCAGCTCCAAAGCCCATTTCCCGGACTGTCTCAGACGCAGTAGACCAGCCTTCCTGCATCGCCTGTTCAATATTGGGAATGCCCGGACCGGTATCCGAAATCATCACCACAATCTGCTCCGGCGAAATTTCCACATCCGCCGCGCCGCCGTTGGCGTGAATCACCGCATTGATCTCCGCCTCATACATGGCGATTGCTACGCGTTTGATGATGGCAGGAGAAATGCCAAGCTTGTTCAGCGCCCGTTTCACCGCACTGGAAGCCTCGCCGGCTGCGGAAAAATCCTCGGCGTCAATATCAAAATGTAATTTCACGTTGGTTTCTGCATTACTCAATTCCAGACACCTCGCCCAACAATACCAGCGCTGTACAATTTGCCGCAAGCAATAAAAAGAGGATCCTGTGTGGTCAGAATTATGATTCCTCTTTCCTTGGCTAACGAGACAATCGCCTCTCCCGGTACCTTTCCTCTTACAAAACAGACAACCTTAATATCCATCATTTCCGCGGTCCGGATCACCTGGGGATTCACAAGACCGGTGCATAAAATGACGCTTTCCTTCACAAACGCCATCACATCACTCATCAAATCCGCACCGCAGCCCGAATAAATTTCCAAATCCAGCTGATTCTCCCCTGTCAGGACGTTTGCCTTCAGGATCTCAATGATTTCACTTACCTTCATGGTGCATCAACTCCTTTCCGAATCGTCTTGACGCAAAGAATCTTCCATTCGGAACCGCCGTCTCCGGCCTGTTATCGTGTTATCCGGCACGGTCATACCATTCCGCCGTTTTCATCCAATACGTTTGATAACCTATTATAACATCATCCGATGAGGGAAGCAACGTCTTTCTCTTCCAGCCGCCACACGGTTCCGCTTCTGAAAAAGTATAAGAGCGTTTCTTTCACCGGACGGTTGGTAATGTGACGCAGAGCCTCTTGGTAGCATTGCAGCTGAATTCGGTAACGGCCCGCAATGTTTGCTTCTTCCCCTTCCCGTATTCCGTCGCTTTTGAAGTCAATCAGCACCAAACCATCCGGCTCTTCCAAATAACAATCCAGCATTCCTTGGATTGCCACCTCCGTCTTATTGTCCGGATCTCCCGGATAAATCTGGCCCCAAGGTTTCAAAATGGTAAATGGGATTTCCCGCCAAACCCGAACGGCATCCAACATCCGGCGAAACAGGGGGGATAATAAAAACCGCACGATCAGCTCCTGTTCCACCGCCTTTCCCTGCCGGGGAGTAAAAAATTCATTTGCCACCAAGTGACTTACCAATTCCTTGGTCAATTCTTCCATCCGTTCCCGTCTCCCGGCAGGCTCCTCGTCCTCCAAAATGGGGCGGCAGCGATCCAAATCCACATGCTGCAGACAAGCGTGGAGCAGCGATCCCCGTTCTGCCGGGTCCGCATCCATTTCACTTTTCCGTAAAAAATCCGGCAGCTCCCGAAGACTGACCGGATGGCGGAAGAGCCGCTCTCCCTCCTCTTCAAAAATGGCTTCCTGCATTCTTTTGATCTCCGACACGGACAATTTCGCCGGTGGGGAAGAAAGATTGGCGCCGGGATACTGCCAATCCAGAATGGCCGATACCTGGGGATCCCAGACCGGATCCTCTTGCTTTTGCTCCCGGACGGCCGGATGGGGTATGGCAAGAAGAGCGGTAACAGCAGGTCCGCTGTTTTCCTCCGGGAAAGACAGCATATCCTTTCCCCATTCTGCAAACCGCCAATCACATTCGGTACCGCATTCTGCCGGATAACGCCCAAAAAACGCCAAAGACAGGCCAATCCAATCCAGACAACTTCTGGCGGACAAAATACGGTAATCTCCAGGTAACGCGTCGGCAGAACGGCATTTCATCCGGCACCCTTCCCAGAATTCTTCCATCGTTCCTTCAATGCCGCCGGTCAGGACCAGCTTCTCCCGGGCTCTGGTCATGGCAACATATAGCAGTCTCATTTCTTCCGCCTTCAGTTCATTGTCCAATCGTGTCTTCAAGCTTTCTTTCATGATAGAAGGATACAGGAGGCGGCGCTCCGTGTCCAAACAGCTGGGACCAAACCCCATCGTCCGGTGCCGCAGCATTCTCTGCTTGGCATCCTGGGTATTAAACGGTTTGCCCAATCCACATAAAAATACTACCGGGAATTCCAGACCTTTGCTTTTGTGTATGGACAGAATCCGAACGGCGTCCATCCCCTCCTGAAAGCCTGACGCGCTTTCCAAATCCATTTTCCGGTTGCGAAGGCGCTCCATATATCGGACAAATTTAAAAATTCCTCGGTTGTTCCCTTGCTCAAAAGCCGCCGCCCGGTGGAACAGCAAATTCAGATTCTCCTGCCGCATGGCGCCATCCGGCTGCAGTCCTGCCAGAGCATAATATCCGGTTTCCTGCAAGATACTCCAAATCAATTCCGCCGTCCGGCAGAAAGCGGCTTGAGAACGGAAGCCCTCGTATTGATCGGTAAAACGGCGCAGTTTCTCGGAAAGGGGATCGGAAAAGGCATCCCGCCGCTGCAGGCAGGCTTCGAAAAAGAGACAGGTTCGGTCGAACAGCCGAATTTCCGCCAGCTCTTCTTCGTGGAATGCAAACAGCGGCGAGCGGAGAACGGCCAGCAGCGGGATATCTTGCAGCGGATTGTCCAAAATCCGCAAATAAGATAACATCGTGCTTACCTCATAGCTGTTAAAAAATCCGCTTCGCTCTTCACAATATACGGGAATGCCCGCACTCCGCAGAACATCTGCAAAAACCGATGCTTTTCCGGACAGGGCGCGAAGCAAAATGACCATGTCCCGGTATCGGACGGGACGAAGCATGCCGGTTTCTTTTTCATAAACGGAATAACCGTCTTTCAAGAAGCTCTGAATCCGCCGAGCCGTCATCATGGCCTCATACTCCAGCGGCTTGTCACCCGTTTCGCCTCGCAATCCGGCCGCCAGCAGCAATTCACAGCAATCATCCCGCTTACCGCCCTGCCAGAATCGGTCCGCCTCGTCATAATAGGAAGCACCATAACACAGATAGTCCTCTTTTGTATACTCCATTCCGCAGGTTGTTTCGTTCATCAGCCTCCGAAACACGTAATTCACGCTGCCAATGATAGTTTTCCTGCTTCGGAAATTGGTGGACAAACAGATCAGGCGGTTATTGGGATCGGCGCTTTGATAGCGTTTGTATTTTTCCAGGAACAAATCCGGCCTGGCCTGCCGGAATCCATAGATGCTTTGTTTCACATCGCCTACCTGAAACAAATTCGGCGTGTCCGTATCGCAGCGGGATACCAGGGAAAGAATGGTTTCCTGAATCAGATTGGTATCCTGGTATTCATCCACGTAAACCTCCTCAAATTGGCTGCGATAACTTTGTGCGGCCGAAGAAGGAACAAGCCTTCCCGATTCGTCTGCCGATGCCAGCACCTGCAGGGCCAAATGCTCCAAATCATTGTAATCCAATAAATGTTTTTGTCTCTTACGCTGCCGGAACGCCTGCTCGAATTCCAGCAAAAGATCCACAAGACAGCAAATATCCGGATACAAACGTTCCATATCGCAGAACGGGGCCTGGGCTGACCCGCCAAACATGCCGGCGGCCAGCTTCTGCAGCGTTTTTTTTAAGTTATCCCGGGAAGCTTTGATTCTTCCCGCCAATTCCTTGTCATCCTCCTTGGTGATCCTCTGCAGCGTAGAAAAAGAGAGTTGGTGGAAAGCTTCCCATACCGCTTTCCAGTTTGCTTCGCCGCACAAACCGGCCAGGCGGGCAACCAGCTGCCTGTCTGTTTCCAGCGTAACGGCATACCGCTGTACGCCTCCCTGCTGCGCGGTTTCCTGTAATTGCAGGAATTCTTCTTCCATCCCCTGTAGACGAACCCGAAGATCCCTCAGAACTTCCTGACCCCAAACGGTTTCTCCAAAGTCCCGGAGATCCCGCCTATCAAAACGTTTTTTCTGTATCAGAAGCCACTGTTCCGGGAAAGGCTCACTTTGTATGAAACGGTGCAGGGAAAGCAGCAGTCCGGCGAATCCGGCATCGCTATGGCGGCCGCCATAGGTTTCCGCCAAACGTAAAAACGACGGATCACCGCCGGCATACCAACCTTCCAAAATATCGCCAAGCACCTCTTCCTGTAGCAGACTCATTTCGCTTTCTTCCGCAATCCGGAAAGACGAATCCACACCGCTCTCCAGAAAAAAGCGGCGTACCACATCCTGGCAAAAAGCATGCATCGTCATAATATACGATTTGCTGAGTAATGCTTGCTGCTCCATCAGTCTGGTGACGTTTCCTTTGCCTTCTTCCAGCCTCGTTTGAATAGACTGATAAATCCGTTCTCGCATTTCCGCCGCCGCCGCTCTGGTAAACGTAACGATCAGCAGCTTGTCCACATCCACGCCTTTATCCGATTCTCCGTCCGGAGCAATCTTTTGGACGATTCGTTCCACCAAAACAGAGGTCTTGCCGGAGCCTGCGGCGGCCGCGACCAAAATATTCCGCTTCCCAATCCGGATCGCATCCAGTTGTTCCTTTGTCCACGCCACCTGTATTCCTCCTCGGGAATTTGCATTTCGTGTATTGTAACACACCCCGTCCGTCCTGGCAAGGCTGCAGCAAACCAAAAACGCCCGTACTCCGGAATGATTCCGGAGTACGGGCGCCTTCCGCCTCTTCGCTGGATTACCAACGAAAAGGATTAAGCCAATTCCGCAAAATATTTGATGGTTCTGACCATTTGGCTGGTATAAGAATTCTCATTGTCATACCAGGAAACCACCTTAACCAACGTCTTATCCGCTCCAAGGGAGGTAACCTTGGTCTGTGTCGCGTCAAACAAGGAGCCATAACGGATTCCGATGACATCGGAAGACACGATTTCCTCTTCCGTATAGCCAAAGGACTCGGAAGCAGCAGCCTTCATCGCCGCGTTGATTTCATCCGCCGTAACAGCCTTGTTTACCACGGCAACCAGCTCCGTAACGGAACCGGTCGGCGTAGGAACACGCTGCGCCGCGCCATCCAGCTTGCCGGCCAATTCGGGCACAACCAAACCGATGGCTTTTGCCGCGCCGGTGGAGTTCGGAACAATGTTCACTGCAGCCGCACGCGCTCTTCTCAGGTCACCCTTTCTGTGAGGGCCATCCAGCACCATCTGGTCGCCGGTATACGCGTGAATCGTCGTCATAAAACCTTTCTCAATCGGAGCCAGGCAGTTCAGCGTGGCAGCCATCGGAGCCAGGCAGTTCGTCGTACAAGATGCTGCCGAAATGATGGTATCGGTCGGCTTCAGTGTTTTTTCGTTGACGCTGTATACGATAGTAGGCAAATCATTGCCGGCCGGTGCGGAAATAACAACTTTCTTCGCGCCCGCATCAATGTGCGCCTGCGCTTTTGCTTTGGACGTATAGAAGCCGGTACACTCCAGAACAACATCCACGCCGATCTTGCCCCAAGGCAGATTCTTCGCGTCCGCTTCTGCGTAGATCGTGATTTCCTTACCGTCTACCACGATGGAATTTTCTTTGGCCACCACGGTGTCGCCCTTCTCGTATCTTCCCTGAGCGGAGTCATACTTCAGCAAATGCGCCAGCATCTTCGGGTTGGTCAAGTCGTTGATTGCCACTACCTCATAACCGGGAGCACCAAACATTTGACGGAAAGCAAGACGTCCGATGCGTCCGAACCCATTGATCGCAACTTTTACAGCCATAATCAAAAACCTCCCATAAAAATTCATTGAATCACGGCAATTACCGGTATGCAAATAATTGCCAAATGTCATTATACATGATTGTCCCCAAAAAAACAATAAATATTTTATGAATCGGGGAAAGACTTCTCAAGATTAAGAACCGGGGCGAACGTGTTCCGGCTTTTCAGAATAATACGTCCGATTTTTTTCCTCCACTTCTTTCAAAAAACGGAAAACATAAGAATAACGCATTTTCTCCGGCACGGGCGATTGCGTTACACGGAAGAAATAGTTAAACAGCTGAATATCATAGTAACGATTATCCGGAATGTCGTCGCGCTGCTGCAGATATTCCTGCAGAACGGCATACTCTTCCTGCGAAATCGTCGGCCCTTCCATCTCGCCGGAACGGTCCGGAACAGGTTCCTGTCCTGCCGAAGGCGCGGCGGCTAAATACTTTCCGATCAGATCCTCCACCGACTTATCCCGGTTTTGCTCCTCTTCCAGCAAATTATTCAGGCGGACAGAGAAATTCCGATCTTCCTTCACCTTTACTACCATGGTATTGGCAGCAAAATCGCCCAGTCTCTGGGACTTGCCGGAGAACACCACAAACATTCCCCCCAACAAATATCCGCCCGGCAAAGAATCTGCCGCTCGCAGCAGATTGCGGATCAGGGACATGCCAAATGTAATGGGTTCCCCGGTAACGGATACCACACGTAATTTCTGGGCCTTTTTACCGGGAGTACTGCCCTTCCAAATCATTTCAAAAAAAATATAATAAAAATTTCTGATCAAAAAGATGATCACCAGCAGGATTGCCGCCGCGATAAAAATATCGGTGTCCACTGCTCCGGACTCCACATCCACCGCAAAAGCGAACCAGTCTGCAGCGTACGCGACCAAACATACGAATAATACTACTACGATCACGGAACCCCAAAGAATCAACGAATCAATCACATAAGCGACAAACCTAGAACCAGCGTTTGCCGTTTCGTAGGTAATAGTAACGTTCTCATGGGTTTCGATCTTGGTAAGCTTTCGCAGATCCTCCATTGCCTCTCCCCTTTTAATATGCTATAATTGTTGGCAATCCACTCCGGCTGCCGACCGGAGCAGAACGTAATACTAAGTAGTATAATACCACAAAACAAAAACGGTTGACAAGAGGAAGGAACGGGAGCCAGGATGACGGAACAGGAATTCATCAGACAAAACGGCGCGGTATGGCGGGAACTGGAAGGTGAAGTACAACGATTCGGAAAGAAACGGTCTCGCAGTCGGCTTTCCAAAGAATCTATTGACCATTTTGTGTTGCTCTATAATAAAACGGCGAACCATTTGGCATACTGCCGGACCAATTTTGGAGAGACCGATACGGCGCAATATCTAAATAAGCTGGTTGGATCCGCACATGTTCTCATCTACCAAGGTGTCAAGCCTAGGATTGCTTCGCTATTTCATTTCCTGGCATTTGGGTTTCCGGCCTTGTTCCGGAAAAATATCTTCCCCTTCCTGGCGGCTGCCTTGTTTTTTCTTAGCAGTCTTCTCCTGTCCTACTTTTTAACAGCGCAAAATGTAGAAAACGCCTTCGCCTTTGTCCCACCGTCCCAACTGGCCAGCATCCGGGAAGAAGGAAATTATGACGCCATGACACCCGGATTGGGCGCGATTCTATCCTCTTACATCGGAACCAACAATATCCGGGTCTCCTTTCTGGCGTTTGCTCTGGGGATCACACTGGGAGTGGGAACCGCTTACGTTTTGATCACCAATGGACTGCTGATCGGGGTTCTGGGCGGATATTCCATGGTCAAGGGACAGTCTCTGTTCTTTTGGTCCCTGATTCTTCCGCATGGCGTGCCGGAGTTGTTTGCCATCATATTATGCGGCGCTGCCGGCCTGATGATTGGGTATTCCATCATCCATCCCGGAACGTTATCGAGGAAAGATTCTTTGATCACCAAAACGGTGGAAGCCGTCAAATTGGTGGGAGGGTGTATTCCCATCTTGATTATCGCCGCGCTGATCGAAGGATTCTATACTCCGCTGGATCTGCCCTACCGAGACAAATATTTATTTTCTCTATTTGTCTTGATTTTATTGATTCTGTACCTTACGCTGCCAGGGCGAAAAAAACGCACTGCCCGAGCCGACTCTGTTTACAGTAATCCGGAACGTTTGATGTCCAGATAACGGCTGACGGTTTCCAGGGACAGCTTATCCGGATCGATATCGCTGTTTAAAATACCGGCAGACTCCAGTACCGTGCGGATTTTATTTCGTTCCTCCAGCAGCTTCATACCGGCGGCCTTCAAATAAAGGTCCTCCGAGGTTCGCATTTCCATGGCCGCAAAGTCCCGCAGCCGCGGGTCCTGGATGGTGATGGCATAAACCAAATGGTGGGATAAATGTGCACGCACCGCTTCTGCAAACCGTACCGCCTCGTCTGCGTTGAACAATTCCGTAAAAACAAACACCAAAGAACGGCGGCGCTGCTTCTGAGCAAACAATTGGATTGCCGATTGATAATCCGCCGCGGTCTCGGTACTCTCCACATCATACAAATTCTCCGCGATGGCTTCAAATTGCGCGTCCCGGTTACGCGGGGACAGATAACGCCTCACCTGGCTGTCAAATACCATCAAGCCAATGTTGTCTCCTCCCCGGATGCAGTAATCGGTCAGCAAAAAGGCAGCATTGATCGCATAATCCAGTTTCTTGATATGATGAATTTCTGCGTTCATCACCCGGCTGGCATCCAGCATCACAAAAACATACTGATTGCGTTCCGGGACGTAGGTATTGACCACCAGCTCATTCCGCCTGGCGGTAGCCGCCCAATTGATCGTATTATAGGGGTCTGAGAAAGTATATTCCCGTAAGCTGTCAAACTCCCCTCCCAAAGAGGAACGGCGAAGACGCTTCACCCCCTGGAGAAACATATTTCTACTCAAAGCAGACAGACGGTATTCCGTCAGCGCTTTCATATTAGGATATACCTTGTATCGATCCTCGGTTGGAATGCGCAGCTGTTTCTCAACCATCCCATAGATGCCGCGGAAACGGATACAAATGGCGGGAAACAGGAATTCCCCTCGCTTGCCCGGCATGACGGAATACCCGAACGAAGCGCTGCCATGGGCCGGCACCCACTGTCCTTCTACCGGTAAGGTATGCTGGAACGAAACCGGTACGTGATCGGTTACCCAGAGGAACAAAGCATTTTCGCTGTGATTGGTTACCACGACCGTCACATCGTTGGAGCTTCCCAGCGAAAGCTTGGTTTCCATCCGCCTCTCCGCGCAAAGCTTTTGGGGAGAGGGAGACGAAACCACGTCCAGCAGGATCAGGCAGGCCAAAATCAGGTTTACCAAAACAAACGCAGCCACGGCCCAGACCGGCTTTCCCAAACCGGCCAGCAATACCAAAAATGCCCCTGTCAAGGCAATAAAAATCAAACGTTTTGTTAAAATCAATCTCATAGGAGCTTACCTTGGTATCTCGATCTTATCTATAATTGCCCGTAGCACCGCGTCCACATGCAACCCATCGATGCTGGCTTCCGGCTTCAGCAAAATACGATGACGCAGTACAGGAAGCGAAATATCCACCACATCCTCCGGTGTAACAAAATCCCGGCCATGCATCGCCGCCACCGTTTTTGCGCAAAGCAGCAGCGCAATGGATGCGCGGGGAGAACCACCTAAGACAATAGCCGGCGACCTTCTCGTGGCCGCTGTGATAGAAGTAATATAATGAACGATCCCTTCTTCTACGCGGACCCCGTGGATTTCCGCCTGACAGGCCAAACGATCTTGTTCGGAAAGAACCATCTGCAGATTGGCGATATCTTCATGAGACCCGACAAAATCACCGCTGTATTTCCGAAGAAGCGCATCTTCTTCCTCCTGGGTAAAGTAGTTCACCTGAAGCTTCATTAAGAACCGGTCCAGCTGTGCTTCCGGCAGCGGATAGGTCCCTTCGTATTCCACAGGATTTTGGGTGGCAATGACAAAAAACGGATTCCCCAGCGCTAGTGTCTCCCCGTCGATGGTAACATGCTTTTCTTCCATTGCCTCCAGCAGAGCAGACTGTGTTTTCGGGGGGGTCCGGTTGATCTCATCGGCCAACAGCACATTGGTAAAAACCGGTCCTTTTTTTAAATGGAATTCCGTCGTTTTCAAATCAAAGACCTTGGTTCCCAAAATGTCCGTCGGCATCAGATCCGGTGTAAACTGAACCCGTTTGAAATCGCCTCCCACTACCTTGGCCAAGGCTTTGGCCGACAACGTCTTTCCAATACCGGGAACACCCTCCATCAGAACATGACCTCCGGAAAGAAAAGCCACGATCAAATGGGACACGAACGCGTCCTGACCAATAACCACTTTCCCTATCTCACGCATCATATTTTGCGTTTTTTCTTGTACTGACATTACTCTAACTCCTTTCTGATCTGTTCGATTCTTCTAATTTCTCGCTTCCACTCCTGCAGCCTCATTCTCTGTTGGTCCAGCCGCCGATATATTGAGACCAGCCGCCCCAGGCCCATGTCTTTCCATTGCGGGTTGGTTTCACATTCCTCCAGAACAAGCTCTTTGTTGGCAGCATTCAAACTGCCATATCCCATCCGTTTTGCCAACTCCTCCAGTAATGCCTCCATGGACACAGCGAAGGCAATGTGATAGGATTTGGTTCTCTGATACAGTCCCGCCAGCGCATAAACATTTTCATTTTCATTTCGGTTTACCGTAGAATGCAGCGGTTCCGGATCTCCAAACCGGACGCTTCGGCGCGCTGCCCAAATAGCCAAAATCAGGACGCACTCCACAAAAAACAGAACGGTTCCCATCCCCAGGATATCCACGGCCACACCCTGCTGAATACCGTGGTAGAATTCGTTAAAATAGACGTTTTGGTAGTGTCCCTGCTCGCAAACTGCGCCAATCAGCAGAATCAAATCCACAGCCGTATCCTGTTCCTGCTTGACAATGCCATTCAGCAGTTCTTCGCCAAGGGTAGCCACTACCAACCCGCCGTATTCGGCGCGCATCGGGTCAGTGTAATAAACAATTTGCTGCAAGGAACCGGCCTGAATGTGATCTGCCATAGATTGGGGAAGCGAAAGGGCTTCCAAACCTTCCGTTAAGCCAGCCAAGTCCATCGTATCCTGCTCCTCCGTCAACAAAAGGAAATAGGTGGATCCCTGCTCGATTTGATGGCGGATAGCCTGTATTTCATAGTCCTGACAAAGCAGTTCCCAGGTCGGACGAAAGCAGACCACAACGCTGTCTTCCGGAACAAATCTTGCGTATTTTTCAAATACATCTACGGAGAAGCCTTTTGCTTCACCGTATCGTTGAACGGATAAGTAAAATGCTTTCAATCCGTCATCCTCAGCGGAAAAAGACGTGCTGGCAGTCTGTTCGTAATTTCGATGACGATCTGCCAGGAGCGCCAGCGCCAAAAAGGCGCAAAGGACAATCAGGATCAGAAGCAGAATCGATTTAGCCTTCTTTCCCATGATCCGCCTCCTTCCCCTGGTAAGCAGTCAATTCCTCATACCGCGCAAACCATTGGCGCAGCCGCTCCTCCGTCAAATCTCTTCCGCCATACCAAATCCAATCGAATTCCTGAAAAAAGCATTCCGCTTGAGATGCCAACCCGGCGTCGTATTGATTGAGCTCCTGCAGATACCGCCGATTGGTTTTGGAGGCGTGAATCGTTAGAAATTCCCTGGTATTGCAATGCACGATCAGCGCAATAAACAGATAACGAAAGGAGAGACGCCATTCACCCGCATCACGGTACTGACAAGCGAGCACATAGGGGGCGTCGGGATCGCGAACAAAGGAAACCAACTCCTCGGATAGGGATTTCGGAAAGGAAATCGAACTGCGTTTCCGAATCAGCTTCAGAACAACAGAAACAAGCAAAAAAACCAGTAGACAAACAATTAGAATGCCTCCCAAGGTTAAAACGACTTGGCCGGTCTTACCCAACCCGCGCAAGGTACCCTCATCAATATGGAAGAGATCCATAAAAAAATGCAGAATCGACTCCAACAATGTAGCCAGCCATAACAAAATAGCTCTAACCATCTCAAATATCTTATCCAGCCAGGATAAATCCGCTTTGGTGTGCGGCTGGAATTCCTCCCTGGAGAGCACCTCTTTTATTACCTGTTCCGCCAACTCCCGTTCGTTCATAAGGTGTTCTCCGGTTTGCCGTAAAATTGAATGGTTTTCTTTTCATCCTTAACCAGCCGTTTCAGCCGCTCCAGAAAAGCAATGGTTCCGCTTTCCGTTTGGAAATGAATATAAACAAGCGTCGTCAAAACATAGTAAAAAGGCGTGGTCAAAGCAATCCCCGCTTCCACCAGCGCGGAAACGATCCGATTAACCAACGGATCGGAAAAAGGCACAAAGATGGAGAGAGAGGAAACCATCTCAGGAAAAAACTGAATAAAAAGCATTCCGAACAAGCAGGGCCATAAGACCCGCCAAAGCCGCTTACGGCTTACTTTAAAAGATAGTTTTATCGCTTTCATTACATCTGCGTTTTCAATAACGATCGCTTGCGGAACAAAGGTCAGCTTCGTGAGAATATACGCAATCGCCAGCAAAACAACGGCAAGCACCACGATTAGAAAAATAACAAAAAGCACGATACCGGCCGTCCCCATATAACCGACGACAGCTATTAATGGGATGGAAATCAGTGAAACAATAAAGATCCCAGCATATAGCGCAACGCCCAATATCGTACTCAAAAGGATTTGATACACCACCATCCAGCCAAACTTTTTCAAGCCGCAGCGGAGAGATTCCTTTGCCGATAAAGAGCGGTCGTACACCACCAACTCATAGGTATTGCGTACCACACCCAATGTGAGAATATGGAAAAAAACACTTTGATAGACGCTGAACAGAAAAACTCCAACATAGATGGGCAGCACCGTCCGGAGCAGTACCTGCGGATCCGGGTCTACCGCTGTTTTTAAAAAATCATCGAATAAATTGCCGATATCCATCAAATAGGTTAAAACAAATATTACCGGCACGTGGAAAGCCAGCGTCATCAGCAATAGCGTTTTGCCGTTTTGCCGGCAGCATTCCACAGTATAATCCAACATGTCGCCGCTGTTCAGTTTTCTATGAAAAAACGATAGATCCACTACACTCCCCCCTGCCTGCCGGACAAATGCCCTTCCGCCTCCAAACCCGGATAGCCCAACTGCCGCATAGCCTCAAACGCAACAACCGCTACGGCGTTGGACAGGTTTAAGGATCGGAACGCCGGTTTCATCGGAATCCGGATGCAGGAATCATAATGAGCTTCCAGCAAATCCTCCGGTAAGCCCTTTGTCTCCTTCCCAAATACCAGGTAATCTCCATCCTGAAAAGTTACCTCCGAATGGATTCGCTGCGCTTTCGTGCTGCAGTAATAAAAATTCGCGCCATCCGCCGCCTCTTTCACTTCGTCAAAACAATCATAGTACCGAATCGTAACCAAAGGCCAATAATCCAGCCCCGCTCTTTTCAGATATCGGTCTTCTACAGAAAACCCCAATGGCCGTACCAAATGAAGCTTTGCACCGATTCCGCCGCAGGTGCGGACAATATTTCCGGTATTTTGCGGAATTTCCGGTTCCACCAACACAATATTAAGCGCCATCGAATTCCCCTATTTCCATTATTCTATCCCTAATACAGTAACACAAATCAGCCTGTCTGTAAACAGTCATCTTTGCAACGGATCAACAACACGCCATTCCTCGCTTTGCGTACTGTACCGGTACCACCAGACTACTTCATAACATAGAAGCTTATTGTCTTTTGTTCCTTAGGGACTGTCCGTTCCGCATAGGAGCGTACCAACAGGCTTTCCAGCATGCAAGAGCAAAAATCAAATGGTTCGTTTTGCCAATTGACTCTGCTCTTGCGACGCAAAAAGAGAACAAACGCTTTCCGGCTTGTCCGGGAAATTACCGCCCAGATACGTTCCGTTGCAGGTAATAAAATAGACGCTCCGCTTTAGGGAAACCCCCATTTGCCGGAGAACGGAATGAGTCAGTTTGCACTGTTTCCGGGCTTCCAGAATTTTTTGCAGGGAAACCAAACCTATCCCGGGAACACGCAGCAGCATTTCCGCATCCGCCGTATTTACTTCCACCGGGAATAAAGAAAGATTCCGAATGGCCCAGCGAACTTTCGGATCCCAATCCTCCCGCAGATTGGGGTCCTCTTCCGGAGTCAGCTCATCTGGTGAAAACCCATATAATTGCAGCAAACGATCCGCCTGATAAAGTCGATATACGCGCCACTGGGGCGTGGAGACCGGCGCCAAATCGTACCCGTTGGCAGGATACTCATATTGAAACGCAGTATAATAAACCCGCTTCAATTGGTATTTGCGATAAAGAGCCTTCGATAGCTGCAGGATGGTTCGATCTGTTTCTTGGGTACTCCCAGCCATCAGCTGCGTGGTCTGGGATGTGGCAAAGTGCGCCGTTGCGCCATGTCTCTTTGTCTGGGCCGCTTGGATCAACTGGCTGATTTGACCCATGGGCGTCAGAATATTAGCTTTGTTTTTTTGCTTTGCAATCTTCTCGTAGCCTTCGCTTCGGGCAACCTCAATGTTCACGCTCAACCGGTTGGCATACCGGCCCGCCTGTTCAATCAGCACCGGATCCGTACCCGGCATCACCTTAGCATGAATATAACCTTTATAAAACAGCTCTTGGCGCATAATCCGAAGCGTCTCCACGATGAGTTCTTCCGTATAATCCGCATTCCGGTAAATTGCCGACGTCAAAAAAACACCATGGCCGTTCTCCTTCGCCGCCTGTACCGACAGCTCCGCCAATTCCCGAGGGGAATTGCAGTATCGCCGTTTCTGTTCGTTGCTGACCCGACAGCCGCAGTAGGCGCAATTAAAGGTACAATGATTGGATAAAAAAACCTTTGGAACGGTCGGCGGAGCTTTGGGAGACCGGATTCTGCGAAACCATCCCGCCTCCGGAATACTGTAGTTCTGTACCGACTCCACATCCGCCACATCAAATCGGGCGTCTTCCCGCATCAAATCAAATTTTTCTTCCGGTGTCACCGCATTGTGCAAGATTACATTGGCCATCCGAAAACACTCCTATCACAATCTAGGAGTTATTATACCCGATACAGTCCAAAATGTCAAACAAATGTTCCTTCTTATTTTTTTAAAAAAGTTCATTCGTTCGCATTGAAAAATCCTGCCCGAAATCCCATGGCAGCGCAGCTTAGTGCCGGCTGATAAACAATCTGTTGATCAATGGCTTGCGAATCGTCACGGCATGGAACGGGCACAATTCCTGACAGCAATAGCAGCGGATACAGCCGTTCAAATTAACCTGAGCGCAGCTTCCGGGCGAAACGGTGATTACTTTCGCCGGACAACATTTGGCACACTCCCCGCAGGACCGGCATTTTTTTGGATGAAATACGGGTTTGGGTCTAACCATGGCATCTAGAGATCTTCCAAGCAGTCCATCCAAAAAATGAAGCCGTTTGTAATCGTCGTTGTATTTTACCACAAAATCCCGGACCAGCACGTCTTCTAAAGGGACGCCGCTTTGTTCCACCGACGCCGCCGTCGCCGGACAAAGACCGCGCCGGGCCGCATTTTTTAAAATCGGAACCCGGGCCGGCGATACCTGAATCATGTCAAGAGCCGTCAGATCCAGTTCAAAAGGATCCGGTGACGAGAGAAGAACTCCCATCTGTTTCGGATCGCCTGATGTAGGGCCGTCCCGCTCCATTCCCACCACGGCATCCAGAATGTTAAAGGAAGGCTTTGCCCCCAGACAGATATCCACCACACAATTGGCAAACTCATCATAATCCGACATCTTAAAATGATATTCCGCCTTGATCAGTCCGGCGATGCAGCCGAACATATTTTTTACCGCGCCGGTATAGACCATCATGCCATGGGTTTTGAGCTTGGCAATGTTGATCAGTACGTCCGCCTCCGCTACCGGTGTCAAGATGGACAGCTTTTTCAAATAAAGCGCGGACTCGTTCCGCACTTCCGTCTCGGACAAATCAAAATTGAGCTCCGCCCCGCTCTCCTCCGCAGCATTCTGCATGCCGCAGATTCGGTAAAGGCTTTTTAGGGTAGGTTTGTCATACAGCCCGCCCGGACTTTCTGCAATGACCACCTGCGCGCCTTGCTGCCGGCAAAGAAGCGCAACCGCCCAAACCAAAGAAGGATGCGTGGTGGCGGCATCCTCCGGGCGCCGTTTGGCCACCAGATTCGGTTTGATCACCACCCGCTGGCCGGGTGATACGAATCGCCCAATCCCACCGTGGGCTTCAAACAACTCGCGGACGCGTTCCAGAACAAGCTCCTTCTGATACGATTCACATCGCTGGATATAAACCATACCGCGCTTACCCCACGACTTTCTCTTGATAAAACCGGTTTAACAGACCGGCAGCCTCACGGAGTGCCTGCCCTCTGTGGCTCATGGCATTCTTCACCGCAGGATCCAGCTCCGCAACCGTACAGCCGTATTCCGGTACAAACAAAACGGGATCGTAACCGAATCCATTCCGGCCGGCCGGCGCAAATGTAATTTCTCCGGAAAACCGCCCTTCCGCTTGCAGCAGTTCCCCCGTCTCCGTGATTGCCGCGATAGCACAGACAAACGCCGCGCCGCGCTGACCCGAAGGC
>PPYF01026642.1_pt1 | contig 85994 bp, 72 predicted proteins | sample 1559871 | NCBI WGS metagenome assembly PPYF01 (sample SAMN08240021, study PRJNA423297) | Human gut metagenome, whole genome shotgun sequencing project.
CCCAAATGCAATCCCAGCCAGCCCAAACGCAATGTCGAGTTTTGGGAAGCAAAGTTCCGCCGCAACGTCGAGCGCGACCGCGCCGCCGTGGCAGCACTCACCGAGATGGGTTGGACGCCCATAACCATCTGGGAATGCGAACTCAAAAAGGACCGCATCGACGCCACGATGGAAAAGGTCATCGAGCAAGTTCGCGCCGCGACCCCGCAGCGCTAAAACGAGTCATTCACAGGTCCCGCACAGACGAGCCACATCCGCGTCACAAACCTTAGAAAGCCCTTAAGCTCAAAACCTTTCAAAGGTGTTACTCGATAGCTCTGACCTGCGGTTTCATCGTAATTGCAAACCTCATTAAGCCTTTCTTTAGCGCTTCTTTGCAACGGGCGCGGCATAATACTGCCAACGCACGGGACCTAGCAGCACACCCCGTGCGCAACCTTTTGGTGGATATCGAGGAGGCCGCATAAGCATGCATTCTTCCAATGACGCAGCACAGCAGCCATCCCTAAAACATGCAAATCTTTTCTCCTTCCCCCCGACACAGAGAGACGGTCTCCTCGACTCCCCCACCACAAAAGCCAAACGCTCAACCAATCAGAGCCTCAACTTGCGAGCATCGTTCGAAAAGCTCCAAGCATCCCTAGACAAGGCGTTCCCCGAACAGGCAAGGGCAATCTAAGCCCATCGCGCTTTATACTGATGCCATGCGAAACATGGATCACATAGAATTGCACCGCGGAGGACGCGAGGAAGCGTTTCCCGAGACCGCCGAAGACTGGCCCTATATTGCCGAACGCGCAGAATTCGCTCGCTATCCGGGCAATTCCGTCCCCTGGCATTGGCATTCCGAAGTCGAGCTTTTCTACATGGAGCAGGGAGCAATTGACTATCGCACGCGTGCGGCTCATGAGCACATGCGCTTTGAGGAAGGGTCCGCCGGTTTTATCAACGGCGGCGTTTTGCACAGCACCCTGCAATCATCCAATTCGGCGCCGGCAATTCAGCTGTTGCACATCTTTCAGCCGTCAATGCTCAGCGATCCTGCGGGACGCCTTCAAAAGCGCTACATCGATCCTTTACTGCAATGTCAAGGCGTCGATATGCTCAAATGGTCGCCTGCCAACCCCGACGATATGCCCTTTATCGATTTGCTGAAGAGCTCCTTTAACCACGACCTTCAACGGCCGCAGAGCGAGATGGCGCTTCGAAATAGCCTGTCAGAACTCTGGGTTCAGATCTATGCCAAAGCTGAACCACAATTCGCTTTGGACAATAGTTCTTTGATGACCAGCCGTGAAAATCGGTTTAAGGAAATTCTTGCCTATATCCGCGCACACTATGCAGACAGCATAGATGTTCCCCAAATTGCGTCCGCTGTCGGCATCAGCGAAAGAGATTGTTATCGAACTATCAAAGCTTGCGCGGGAACAACCCCGGCCGCGTATCTACGCGCATACCGCATCACCCGCGCCTGCACGCTCTTGACGCACACCACGCGAACGGTACAGACGATCGCTCACCAATGCGGCTTTGCAACGGCGAGCCACCTTGGGCAGGTATTCAAGGAACAAATGGGCTGCACCCCTTCTCAATATCGAGCCATGAGGCAGAATTTCGATACTACAGGACAGAAATAACGCTAGCGCTTCCACCTCGCCTGTCCCACACTATCAGACAGATTAGAGGAAGGAATGCCATGAAACAATTCGACCATATCGTATTTGACGTTGATGGGACATTGGCAGATACAGAAGAAAGCGTTCTATCATCGCTTGTCCAGATTGTCCAAGAAGAGACCGGCAAAACGCTCCCCCGACACGAGCTTGAATTTGCCCTCGGCATACCCGGCAAGGATGCCCTTGAGAAACTTGGAATCTACTCGCAGGCAACGTTGGATCGCTGGTGCCAAGTTGCCGCCAGCTTTAAAAGCACCATCAGCGTGTTTCCAGGTTTGCTTGAAGTCATCGCAACACTCGCCGATAGCGGCTGCAAACTTGGCATCGTCTCCTCACGTGCGCGCGACGAATACGCAAAAGAAATTGCACCCCTTGGTTTCGATAAGTATTTTGAGCACATCATCCTTGTCGAAGACACAACCGAACATAAACCCGCACCCGCACCCATGCTCGAATATCTCCGGCGTACGGGCGCGAATCCTGGCAACGTCGTCTACGTTGGCGACACCGTCTACTACGAACAATGCGCAACTTCGGCAGGGGTCAGTTTTGCCAGAGCGGCATGGGGATCACACCAAGACATCCCAAACGCCACCTACAACCTCAAAACCCCCAACGACCTGCTAACCCTAACAACCAAGTAACCCCCGCGCCCCACCCTTTCAGCCCCAACGCCACAAGGGCGATGACCTCGAGTAGGTCAACCTGGGAGGGACGAGGGCTTAGTTCCCCAATCTTTCCGCAGGGGGCAAAAAGCCTCGCCGCACGAAGTGCGCAGCGAGGCTTTTTGCATGCCCGAGGACGATTGGGGAACTAAGCCCTCGTCCCTCCCCGGGATATGTAGCGAGTCGGAGTACCCTTGCTGTTACTCTGCTTTGCCAACAGAGTTGAGGTTGGTCATGCGGATCTTAACCAGCTCGGTGATCTCACGCATGCCCTCCTTGGCCGGCTTCTTGGGATCGAAGCAGGCGGGGTTCTCGGCCATGTAGGCCATGAAGCCCTTGGTGTAGGCCTGACGCAGCTCGGTGGCGTAGTTAACCTTGCAGATGCCGTTCTTCACAGCCTCGGCAACCTGCTCATCGGGCACACCGGAGGTGCCGTGCAGAACCAGCGGCACGTCGACGGCGTCGCGGATGGCCTTGACCACGGACTGCTCGATGTGCGGATCGCTCGTGTACACGCCGTGGCTGGTGCCAACGCCAATTGCGAGGGAGGTGCAGCCGGTACGCTCGACGAACTCCTTTGCCTCGGCCGGATCGGTGTAGGGGCTCTCGCCCTCAACCGCGGGACCGTCGTCCTCCTTGCCGCCAACCTTACCAAGCTCAGCCTCGACGGGCACGCCCATGGCGCGGCCAGCGTCGGCGACGGACTTGGTCAGAGCGATGTTGTCCTCGAAGGACTCGTGCGAACCGTCGATCATGACAGAGGTATAGCCAGTGCGGAAAGCCTGCATGCAGCGGTCATAGCCATCGCCGTGATCGAGGTGCAGAGCGACGGACACGGAAGCGCGCTCGGCGGCAGCCTTGACCATGCCGTAGAAGTAGTCCAGACCAGCGGTCTTGATGGTGCCCGGGGTGGTCTGCATGATGACGGGGGACTTGGTCTCCTCGGCAGCAGCCAGAACGGCCATAACAAACTCGAGGTTCTCGACGTTGAACGCGCCGACGGCGTAGTGGCCGGCCTGAGCGTCCTTAAGCATCTTTTCGGTGGTAACAAGTGCCATGAGCGTTTGCTCCTCTCCCTCGCCCGCATCTGGACATCGGGCATACGTGTCCGCAAGTCGTTTTACCTTGCGTTTTGTTGACGTCATTGTATGAAATTCGACGGTTATAGATACGCGGGACAACGCCCTTGCACAGGGCCAAATCCTCAAATTTGAAAAGTAAACGGAAGGAATTAAGACCGAGGACCTATGTTCGATATTGAGTTTTGAGCGCCGAATCTCTTTCTTTTATAGAAAAGATAAGTAATCGAAAGCTGTTTTCTTGCTAAAAAAGAAAATGAACGAAAATGGTTTCAACATAATTCCTGCAAATTTAGGCTGAAGATGGAGCAGCTATGACTCACGCAACAACCCGGGCCTTCGCCGATGAGCGTCGTGCCGCCATCATGGAAATGCTCGAGCATAACGCCTCTGTGCAGGTGGCAGAAATTGCCCAGACCTTTGGCGTTTCCTCTGTCACCGCCCGTGCCGACCTAGACGCCCTTGCCGAGTCCGGCAAGCTGCGTCGCACGCATGGTGGCGCCGTGTCACTCCACAAGCGACTCACCGTCTCCACGCAGGATCGCCGCATCAACGTCAACGTTGCCGCCAAGCAGGCCATCGCACAAAGCGCCATCGACCTTGTCGGCAACGGAGACACCCTGCTCGTTGACTCAGGCACTACAGCACTCGAGTTCGTCCGGCTCCTCGACCAGCGCGACGGCATCACCGTCATCACAGCCGACATCACGATTGCCGACTACATCGACGAGAGCATGCCCTCGGTCGATGTCGTCATGCTGGGTGGCGCGCTGCGCAAGGGCCATCGTTATCTCTATGGCCCGCTCACCATGCAGGCACTTCAAACGGTTCACGCAGATCTTGCCGTCATGTGCCCCGGCGCCTTTGTGCCCGGCTGTGGCTTTACCACTGACTTTCCCCAGATGGCCGAGACCAAAGCGGCCATGATCGCCGCTGCGCGCAAGAGCATGGTGCTCATGGACGCCAGTAAAGTCGATGGCCGGGGCATGTATCGTTTTGCCGAGCTGACCGATGTCGACACCGTCGTGATGGACCGTGACCCCGACCATGCCGTCGCCACCTCGATCGCCGAGGCCACTGACAGCTCACGTCCAGCCCTCGTCATCGCCGGCGCTTAAACAAAAACCACCACAAAGGCCTCCTTTGTGGTGGTTGAGCATCAGAAGTGAATGTGTCGCTACTTGGACAGCTCGTCGGCGAGAACCTCGATCTGAGCGCGCGAGGCGTCGTTGAGCGAGCCCAGCACGGTCACCTTGTTCTGCGCCAGGGTGATGTCCTTCATGCCCTCGAGCTCCTTGGTCATGACCCTGGCAGCGGCGGGTGCCCAGGAACCGGCCTCGACGAGTGCCACCGTGCGGTTCTGGTAGGCATGCTCGGCGAGCGTGTGGATGAAGGTGCTCATGAACGGGAAGATCTCGCCCTGGTAGGTGATGGAAGCGAGCACCAGGCGGTCATAGCGGAACGCATCCTCAACGGCCTCGGCCATATCGTCGCGAGCCAGGTCAAAGACGGAGACCTTCTGGCCGCGAGCCTCGAGTGCCGCGGCGAGCTCCTCGACGGCGGCCTTCAGATGGCCGTACACGCTCGCATAGGCAATCGTGATGCCCTCGTCCTCGGGCTGATAGCTCGACCAGGTGTTATAGGTGTCGAGGTAATAGCCCAGGTTCTCGGTCAGTACGGGGCCGTGGAGCGGACAGATGATTTGGATATCCAGATCGGCGGCCTTCTTGAGCACGGTCTGCACGAATTTGCCGAACTTACCGACGATGCCAAAGTAGTAGCGGCGCGCTTCGCAAGCCCAGCCTTCCGGGTCCTTGATGTCGTTGGCGCCGAACTTGCCAAAGCCGTCGGCACTAAAGAGCACCTTGTCGGTAGACTCGTAGGAGAAGATCACCTCGGGCCAGTGAACGTTGGGAGCGCCGACAAACGTTAGGCTGTGACCGCCCAGATCGAGCACGTCGCCCTCTTTGACGACCATCTTGCGCTCGGGGTAGTCGGTGCCAAAGTAGTTGACCATCATGCGAAAGGCGCCCATGCTGGCCACAATCTGTGCCTGGGGATAGCGTTCCATAAAGGCGGCGATACCGGCGGAGTGATCGGGCTCCATGTGATGGACGACCAGGTAGTCGGGCGTACGGCCGTCGAGCGCGGCCTCGAGGTTGCCGAGCCATTCGTCGACAAAGCCAGCGTCAACCGAATCGGCGACAGCGATTTTATCGCTCAAGATAACATAGCTGTTGTATGCCATGCCGTTTTCGGACACGTCGTACTGGCCCTCGAACAGGTCAATGTCGTGATCGTTGACGCCAATGTAGCGGATATCCTTGGTGATCTCCATCAGGCAAAGCCTCCTAGATAGACAAAAGAACCCGTCTATCATAGCACTCGGCAGCATTCCAACTGTTATCTGCCGGCATCCTTACCGATTGTTATTGAAATACGATAAATCGCCGTTTACCTGCGCAAACTATGAGCGTGGTATCGCCGTGCTATGTCGAATAATGAGCTGGCCGGGAATACGAATGGCAACGGTTTTGCCCGCCGTACCCGCCTCGGGAACCGCATGCTCGAATACCTCGCGTCCGCGCTGATGCAAATCGAATCGAACGGTCGTGAGCTCGTTATGCGCGACAAAGTCGTCGAGCGAATCGTCGACGCCCACCACGCTCACGTCTTCGGGCACGCGCAGACCGCTATCGCGCAGCGCGGCAATCGCTCCGTTTGCCATCTGGTCGTTTGCCGCATAGATCGCCGTCATGGTGCGATCGTGCTCGGCCAGATACCTGCCGGCCTCGTAGCCGCTGTTGGCAGACCAGTCGCCCTCGAGCGGCTCCACCGGCTCGATATGCCTGCGCTCGAGCGCGTCTTGCCAACCGGCGCGGCGGAACTGCTCGTCCACCGAGAAGGACGGACCGCCGATATAGCGAATCTGCTCGTGGCCAAGCTCAAATAGGTGATCCATGAGCAGCAGCGAGCAGCCGTAATGGTCGGAATCGACCGTGGTCACGCGCGGATGCGCATACATGGTGACGATAACCGTGCCGATTCCCGGCAGCGGATCAAAAGACTCAAAGTCGGGCGCCATGCGGCTCATGCCGATGATGATGCCATCGACCGGCAGCGCCGCCATGCGACGCGTGGCCTCGGCAAGCGAAAACTCCTCGGTCTTGGACATCTCGACCAGCGTGATGGCGCAAGCATGCTCGCGTGCGGCGCTGGCAATGCCGTCGATCATCGTCAGATTCCCAAACTTGGTGACATCGTTGACGCACAGACCGACCGAATGGTAGCGACCGTCGCGCAGGGAGCGACCAGCATAGCTCGGGCGAAAGCCGAGCTCCTGCATGGCAGCCTGTACGCGCTGGCGCGTCTGCTCGTTCACATTGGGCAGGCCGTTGGCCACGCGCGAGACCGTCTGCTGCGAAACGCCGGCAGCGCGGGCGACGTCGGCCATGGAAACCGGACGCGAACCTGTATCGTTGGAGGGGCGCCTTGCCACAAGATCACCTTCACCCTTGCGAGATCTGAATAGCGTGCATGCCGACCGTGCGGGAATTTAGCCAGCGTGGAGGGTCGCTATCGTCGGACGCATGTTAACGTACTCTACTTTTTCTAGCTGCAGCTCTTCTGCTCTATAAGTCCATACGGCGCTACCGTTCACGGCTGGAAACATACCGATTACCAGATTCTCAAAAAGTGATAAGCGTTGTGTTATGAGTACGTTAACATAGCCCGTAACGTGCGGCATCGTGAATGCTGAGTTCACGCTGCTTCAGATTGTTAACGTACTCATAATGACGCAAAACTCTCCTGTTCGCGCCAAGGAAAGGACCCTCATGACCGCCCCCGACGAAAAGACACTTGCCAGCCTCACCAAGCTATTTGAGGAGGAGTTTGGCCCCATCGGCGACCGCCAGGTGCTCTACGTGCACGCGCCCGGCCGTTCCGAGATCAGCGGCAACCACACCGACCACGAGGGCGGCCACGTTATCGCCGGCTCGCTCGATGTCGCCGTCGACGGTATCGCCGTGGCAACCGACGCCAACAAGGTCCGCGTTGCCGACGAGGGCTACCCCACCTTTGAGATCACGCTCGACACGCTGGATGTTCAGGAGTCCGAGAAGGGCACGTCCGCAAGTCTCGTCCGCGGCATGGCGCATGAGATCGCAGCACTGGGCGTTGAGCCCCGCGGCTTCGACTTTGCCTTCACCTGCTCCGTCCCCTCGGGCGGCGGCCTTTCGAGCTCCGCTGCCGTCGAGGCCGCATACGGTCGCGCCATGGAGACGCTCTGGGGCGCGCCTGCCATTGAGCCCGTCGCGCTTGCGCAGATGAGCCAGCGCACCGAGAACAACTACTACGGCAAGCCCTGCGGTCTGATGGACCAGGCCGCTGTGTGCCTGGGCGGCCTCGCCTACATGGACTTTGAGGATCAAGCTCAGCCTAAAACTCAGAAGCTCGAGCTCAACTTTGAGGATCACGGCTATGCGCTCGTGCTTGTTAAGGTTGGCGCCGACCATGTGGCAGCCACCGACGACTACGCCGCCGTTCCGCGCGAGATGCAGGATGTTGCCGCCGAGTTTGGCAAGGCACGCCTGTGCGAGGTGGACGTTGCCGACTTTGACGCCAAGCTCCCCGAGCTGCGCGCCAAGCTGGGCGACCGCGCCTGCCTGCGCGCCGTTCACTACTGGTACGAGAACGGCCTGGTCGACAAGCGCTGGGCAGCCCTGAACGCCGGCGATATCGACCAGTTCCTGACCCTGACGCGCGAGTCCGGCGCCAGCTCTGCCATGTACCTGCAGAATGTCGTTGCCAAGCTGGGCTCCGAGCAGCCCTCCATGTATGCCCTGGCGCTGGCCGAGCACGTGCTCGACGGCCGCGGCGCCGTCCGCATCCACGGCGGCGGCTTTGGCGGCACCATCCAGGCCTTCGTGCCGCTCGATCTGGTCGATACCTTCATTACCAAGATGAACGGCTGGCTGGGCGAGGGTTCTGCCCGTCACTACGCTATCTCTGACAAGGGGGCCTACGCAGCATGGCTGTAATGACCGACGTGCGCGAAGCCGCGCAGGGCCTAATCGAGTACGCCATCCACCGATCCATGATCGGACAGGACGACCGCATCTGGGCCTACAACACCATTCTTGAGTGCATTGGCGCCACGGGCCCCGCGATCGACATGACTTGGGCGCTCAAGACCGAGAAGATTTCGCTTCTGCACCCCGATACGCTCCCCGACTTTGATCTGGAGGGCACGCTCGCCGTACTTTCCGAGGCCGCCGTTGCCAACGGTGCCGCCGAGGACACGGCCTCGGGACGCGACCGCATCGCCATGCGCATCATGGGCGTGCTCATGCCGAGGCCTTCGGTTGTAAACGAGGAGTTCAATGGGCGCATGGGCGTCAACGAGCCCCGCGCCGCGACCGACTGGTTCTATGGTCTGTGCTGTGACGCCGGTTACGTGCGCCGCGCCGCCATCGCGCGCAATATCAAATGGAGCACTTCCACCAACTGGGGTGACCTGGAGATCACCATCAACCTGTCAAAGCCCGAAAAGGACCCGCGCGATATTGCCGCGGCCGGCGCCACCAAAAACACGGGCGAGAAGTATCCCGCCTGTCAGCTCTGCATCGAAAACGAGGGCTATCCCGGACGCTCCGCCGCAGCCGACGGCGGCGCTCACCCCGCCCGCCAGAATCTGCGCGTTATCCCCATCCAGCTTGACGGCGAGCGCTGGGGTTTCCAGTACAGCCCGTACGCGTACTTTAACGAGCACTGCATTGCCATGAGCTCCGAGCATCGCCCGATGCACGTGGACCGCAAGGGTCTGACCTGTCTGCTCGACTTTGTCGACCTGTTCCCGCACTACTTTATTGGCTCCAACGCCGACCTGCCCATCGTGGGCGGCTCGATTCTTTCGCACGACCACTTCCAGGGCGGTGCGCACGAGTTCCCCATGATGCACGCCGCCGAGGTCTCGCAGTTTAGCGTGCCCGGATTTGATCAGGTTAGCGGTACCGTGCTGCAGTGGCCGCTCTCGGTGCTGCGCCTGCGCTCGCATGACCGCGCTCAGCTGCTCGACGCTGCCGAGAAGATTATCCTCGCCTGGCGCGAGTGGACCGATGAGTCTGTGGGCATCATCGCACACACGGCTGACGGTGTGGCCCACAACACCGTGACGCCCGTCATTCGCCGCGTCGACTCCCGCGGCAACGCCGGCGGCGAGATCTACGAGGCCTACCTGGCGCTTCGCTGCAACATCACGACCGACGAGCATCCGCTGGGCGTTTTCCACCCGCATGCCGAATACCACCACATTAAGAAGGAGAACATTGGCCTGATCGAGGTCATGGGCCTGGCCATTTTACCGCCGCGTTTGGTTCCCGAGCTTGGTGCCGTTCGCGAGCACCTGCTGGCAGCCAAGGCTGACGCAAGCTACGATCTTGCCGCCGCACTCGAGGGCGACGACCTTTGCCGCAGCCACACCGCGTGGGCCCTGGACGTCTACACCCGTCGTGCCAATGAGCTTACGGCCGATAACGCCATCGACATCCTGCACGAGGAGGTCGGCGTGGTGTTTGGCCACGTGCTCGACAACGCCGGCGTCTTTAAATGGAACGAGGCCGGCCGCGCCGCCCAACAGCGCTTCATCGACTCGCTGTAGCACGCGAGCTCGAACGCACGCACTTAACAAATAGCGCCTACACGACAACGGCGCCCGCCGGCAACATCGCCGACGGGCGCCGTTTTCTGATGCAAGGGTAGCTAATTTGCACCAAAACAAGGAGTGTTCCAAACTGCCGGCAGAGAAGGAACGCCCCCAGGTGCCGACTTAAACCCCACATTATTCGATGGAAAAACGTGGTTGCCTCCCACATTATTCGATGGAAAAACGTGGTTTACTCCCACATTTTTCGATGGAAAGACCAAGACAGTCTTATACTAACCATGATCGTTAGGGGGCAGTATGCAGCGACAGCTAATGGACGAACTCATCGCTTGGAAATCTAGGACAAACCGCAAGCCCCTCCTGCTTAAGGGGGCCCGCCAGACGGGAAAAACCTGGCTTCTCAACGAATTCGCAGGCCAGCAGTATCAAAACGTCATCCGTTTTGACTTTATGCTCGAACCGGGCGCACGTTCGCTGTTCGACGGAAGCCTTGACCCCAAACGCATCATCTCCCAGATAGAGCTCCTGCGCGGCCAGACCATAACGCCGACAGACACGCTCATCATCTTCGACGAAGTCCAAGAGGCACCGCGTGGCATCACCTCGCTCAAATACTTCAACGAGCTGGCGCCGGAATACCATATCGTGGCAGCCGGCTCCTATATGGGGCTCGCGCTCCGACGCGAAAACGAGTCGTTCCCCGTCGGCAAGATCGACCAGCTCACCATGCGCCCCATGGGGTTTGTTGAGTTCGTTCGTGCCGTCGATGGCGATCCACTCGCAGATGCCATCCTTGCCGCAGACATGGACCTGCTGGCAAACGTTTCCGAAAAGCTCGAGCGCCTGCTCAAGGAATACCTCGTTGTCGGTGGCATGCCAGAAGTTGTCTCCGCTTTCGCCGCCTCCCACGATTTCATCGAGGCCCGCAGGCTCCAGCAGCAAATCATCGAAGCTTACGAATCCGATTTTGGCAAGCATGCGCCAGCCCGCATCGTCGAGCGCATGAGGCTGGTTTGGAAATCCCTTCCCGGCCAGCTCGCAAAGGAAAACAAGAAGTTCGTCTACGGCGCGCTTCGTCCCGGGGCGCGCGCACGCGATTTTGAGGAAAGCCTCCAGTGGCTCATGGACTATGGAATCGTTCATAAGGTACCACGTGTTTCCGCCCTAAGAGCACCGCTCACAAGCTACGAGGATCTCTCGGGCTTCAAGCTGTTCTGCATCGACACCGGCATCCTCGGAGCACTCTCCGGCCTCTCGCCGGCCATTGTTCTGAACGGGCCCGCTGTTTTTACGGAGTTCAAAGGCTCGCTGACCGAGCAATACGTCGCACAGGAGCTTTTGCTCCAAGGCAAAACTCCCGCGTATTGGTCATCCTCTTCCGGCAATGCAGAGACTGACTTTGCCATCGACCATGCGGGGATCGTGCTTCCGCTCGAGGTCAAGGCGGCAGAGAATCTCAAAGCAAAGAGTCTGAGGATTGCCTGCGAGAAGTTCAAGCTCGAGCGCTGCGTGAGAACATCGTTAGCGGCATATAGAGACGAGGGCACGCTCGTCAACATTCCGCTCTGGGAGATTGGGCAAATCGACAAGCTGGCATAGGCGCTGTGGAGGGGGTGCCCCGTAAGGAGTGTCCCAAACTGCCGGCAGAAAAGGAACGTCCCTCTCTGCCGCATTCCCGAAGCAAGGTAACGCCGATGTTTTGGCAACGGCAGCGAGCGGGTCGCATTTGAGACAAGGTGACGTGAAACGAAAGGGCGCTGACCTTCTGGTCGCGCCCTTGAAGTTGAATGAGCACGGTGACATCGTCGGCGCCGGCAGCGATGGCATGCGCAAAGCCAGCGATCGTCGAGTCGCCGGAACCCGTCGCGTTGACGGCGGCAATCGCGGGCGTCTTGGCACGGAACGCACGGCCCTCATGGAAGCCCACCGAACCGGCAGCACCCATCGAAACGACAACCCAGGGAATACCGGAAAAGCGGCCGTCGGCGGCAAGCGCCTCACGCAGGGCATCGACATCGTCGGTCGTAAAGGACGTACCCAGCAGGCCGTTAATCTCGGTCAGGTTGGGCTTTACGAGCTCAGGCTTAGCGTCGGACTCCAGCGCGGCCTCCAGCGAAGCGCCCGAGGTGTCGAGCAGTACCTTGGCGCCCGCCTCCTCGGCAATTTTAACCAGCTCGGCATAATAGCCGGCATCGACGCCACGCGGCAGCGAGCCCGAAAGTGTCACGACGTCCGCCTTAGCAGCAAGCTCGGCGAACTTTGCCGTAAAGGCGTCGAGCTCGGCAGGCGCGATCTGCGGACCGCTCTCCAGCAGCTCGGTCTGATTGCCCTCGTGCAGGATGTTCAGGCAAATGCGCGTCTCACCGGCGATGGGCACAAATTCGTTTTTGACGCCGTCGGCATCCATAAGCTCTGCCATATAGGCGCCCATGTGGCCGCCGAGCAGACCGGTTGCGAGCACGTCATCTCCCAGCTGCAACAGCACGCGGCTCACGTTGAGGCCCTTACCGCCAGCGGTCTTTTCGGGCGTCACGCGATTCACGTCGTCGATAATCAGCTTGTCGAGCTGATAGCGCGTATCAATCGACGGGTTCATGGTAACGGTCAGAATCATGTTGAACTCCTGTTTAGAAAACCGGCCCGCGCCTCATCACAGAAACGCGAGCCGTCAACGGACTAGTTAATTACGCCGGATACCCGCTAATCATGGTATTCGCCGCGGTCCCACTTCTCGAGGAACTCGTCAAAGAAGTGCGGGTCAGCCTGAGCCTCGGCGTCGGCCTTATTGCAGGCGTCGATCTTGGCGATCAGGGCGTCGTGCTCGGGAGTCTTCTCGTAGGGCTCCTCCAGGAAGGCAAGCATGATATCGGCCATCAGGAACTCGCCGGTGATCTTGCCGCCAAAGCCCACGATGTTGGCGTTGAGCTCGCGACGGGCATACAGGGCAGAGGTCATGTCGCGGACCAGGGCGCAGCGGGCGCCGGGGACCTTGTTGACGGCGTTGGTGATGCCGATGCCGGTGCCGCACAGGGCCACGCCAAAGTCGGCCTTGCCGCTGGCAACAGCCTCGCCCACGGCCTTGCCGTAGATGGGATAGTGCGTACGGGTGTGGCTGTAGGTGCCGCAGTCGAGCACCTTGTAGCCAGCCTGCTCCAGGCGGTCGGCCAGATAGATCTTCTCGTCCGTAACGATATGGTCGCAACCGATTGCGATGGTCTTCTTCATCAGAACGTCCTTTCGTCTGAATTCACAAGTTGAGGTAGAAGTTCGAGTTCTCGGTGGCTCTCGTTAGGCCATCTTGTTGAGCATGTCGACACGGATCTGGTGACGGCCGCCGGCGTACTGTGCACGCAGGAACTCGCGGGCGATCTTCTTGGCGACCTCGGTGCCCACAACGCCCGGGCCCATGGTGACCATGCGCGAGCCGTTGTGCTCGCGGGTCATGTAGGCGGAGCGCTCGTCGGAAATGTTGGCGACGACCATGCCCTTGATCTTGACGGCGGCCATATAGGAGCCGACGCCGTACTTATCGAATGCAAAGCCCTGGGAATCCTTGTGCTCCAGCAGGTCCTTGGCAACGGCGGTCGCGGAATCGACAAAGTCCGCGGCAGGGGTCTCGGAATAGTCGACGACCTCGTGACCGTCGGCGATGAGCATCTCCTTGATGGACTCCTTCATCGACATACCGTCGGCATCGGAAGCGATTACAACCCTCATGACATCCTCCTTGAGAGATACGCAGGTGCGTAGTTTCTGTTTGGAAGTGTTGAATCGCATTCAGGTCCGGGCATCTGAATGTGCGGTTCTTCACTGTTCATGTTTATTTGAACACATTCGAACAGTAACTGCAACAACTATTTGTTTATCTTTGTTCTTTTTTGAACAAATACCGTTCACAGATGATTGCTGACCGTTTGGACCGGGCGCGGACGTAGCGACCATGTGTTCAACAAACAAAAGGGCGGCCGAGAACGTGTCTCGACCGCCCTTCTCACGGTTGATCTTCCAAAGATCGCTTTGCCGCCTACTCAGACTGCCCGCTCTTCTTGGCATGTTTGGACGGACCGCTCAAGAAACGACCCGTCAGATAGTTCGCGGGACCGGAGATATCGATCCCCAGCAGCACGTGTCCTAGCCATAGGAACGCCGCGAGCACCAGTAGAGGAATCACACACGAGGTCACGATCATTACGATGACGCCTTCGATGAGGTCGGTCACCTGCTGCACGATCTCGTCGGTCATCTGCTTGGCACCACTGGTTACCGACGTAACAAGGCTCGATGCCCCATCGGTCAACTGCTCGAGCACGTTTTTGGACTCCGTGGCCTCGGATTTTTTCTTGTTCGATTTTGAGCTGGTCTCGGCTGACTTGTCCGTGGTGTCGGCTGCGTCCGCAGCCTTTTGCTCAGCTTGCTCAATACTTACGCGATACGTTTCATCGACCTTCTGCGACACCCATACGCTCGCGGGTACGAGCGCCATGCCGATCACGGCAACCACCAGCACGCGTGTCGCCACACGGCGCAGGACGGCGCTCGTACTCCAGCGCCCGTGAATGCCGAGCGACACCGCAAAGAGCACCAACGCAAACGGGATTAAGATGCCCAAGCCAACCGACCACAAAATAGTCAGCAGATATTTCTCTAGGTATAGCACGGCAAGCACGATGCCAAGGTTGCCTGAAAGCTGTGCGAGCTGCTCGGCGACCGGCGTTCCCGTATCACCAGGCAGCGCGGTAATGCCCGCAGACAGCGCCACGCACGAGGTCGTGAGCGCCAATACGTTACCTTTCTTTTGATCGATGACCTCGATGGTAGAGTCCCAAGTTTTGGTATCGGCGAAATGCGGACGAGCTACAAAGCCCGACAGCAGCGCCAGTACCACGAGCGCAACGATAAGGCCAATCTGCAGCTTTTTGTTTGCGCACACGACATCGGACAGACTGGGCTGCAGCTCGGTTACCGTCGTGTGCTCGGTTATCTGGACAGGACGCCCATGAGCCATCTCGTGCGCGCCTCTTTTTTGTATTGACCCGTTATCCGGCATTTGGATACCTCCTCAGTCCGGCGTTTAATGCGAAAGGAAGTATACCCACCGAGCAAAAATCGAACGGGAGGACGAACGGAGCGCACCAAGACTGTCCCCAATGACTAGTCGTTTAAGAACGTCCCCAATGACTATATTTCACCGCAACTTGGAGGAGGACAGAAAAAGCCCTGCCGCGGGTAGCGGCAGAGCTTTTGGAAGGGGACTTGGTTGTGAGGGCTCGTTAGGCGAGCTTGGCCTCGAGCTCGGCAATGCGCTTGTAGGCATCGATGGTAAAGCGGGCCTGCTTCTCCAGGATCATAGTGGTCATGAGAGTGTCCTGAGCGTGAGCCATGATGAAGGTCATCTCCATCTCGCCACCGCCGGCCTCCTGCGAAAGCAGCTTGGTCTGCGTGTCGTGGGCACCGATGAGCGCATCGCTGGCATCCTTGTGCAGCTGCTCGGCCTTCTCAAAGTCACCCTCGCGAGCAGCATCGAGCGCTGCAAGCAGATCGGTCTGGGCGTCACCTGCGTATGCGACGATCTCGAATCCAACCATCGAGATTTCTTCTTTGGTTGCCATGTTGCGTTCCTTTCACATATGAACCAATGGAGAGCATCGCGTCCGGGCATACGCGCTGCGTTGTGTATGACAGAAACAATAACATTCAAACAAAAAAGAACAGCGCAAAACGAAATTTCGAGCTATGAACGGTCACTTTTCGACCGTGAACGGTTTTTAAACCAATTTAAACAATATCGAACACAATTAGCGGAAACCCAAACAGACCCGCGCCCTAGCGTACATCGCGCACCGTATCGCCCTCGACGAGCACGCCCGGAAACAGCATGTGCTCCACACCGGGTTCAACGCCCTCGGCGCCGGCAATCTTGTCAACCGCCCACATGCCGACGCGCTTGTTGTCAAAGCGCACCGTGGTCAAGCGACAATCGGGCACGATATCGCCCAGGCTGTCATCAACACCCACCACGCTCACGTCCTGGGGCACGCACTTCCCGCGCGACTCGAGCCCACGGATGCAGCCATATGCCATGGCATCGTTGGAGGCATAAATGGCCGTGCAGGTCGGATCATCCGCAAGCGCCTGGCCGGCAGCATATCCACTCTGCGCCGTCCAGTCGCCACGCACGAGCTGCGGGGGCTCAATGCCATGCGCACGCAATGTCTCACGCCAGCCTTCCTCGCGCCGCATGCCCGAAAGCGAGCGCTCGGGACACGAGATAAAGTGCACAGTCTTGTGTCCCTGCCCCAGCAAATACTCGACCACCTGGCGCGAACAATCGAACTGGTCGTTATCGACCGTTGAACAGAGCGGGTGCTCCAACATCGTAACGAGCACCGTCTGCATGCCGGGCAGCGGCTCGAAGGTTCCAAAGTCCGCCGGCATGCGGTTCATAATCACAACCATGCCATCCACCGGCAGTGCGCTCATGCGCGACGATGCGCTCTCGAGGGTATACGGATGCCCGTCTACTTTAGTGAGGGTGATGGCATAGCCATGTTTGTCGGCCGCTGCGGCAAAGCCCTCCATACGGTCGAGATTGCCGGTGCCGGTAATGTTGAACATGGCGACGCCGACGGTCTTAAACTTGCCACGGCGCAACGATCGACCGGCAAAATTGGGGCGATACCCCAGCTCGCGCATGGCGGCACGCACGCGTTCCTTGGTCTCGGGGCGCACGCTGGGCGAATCGTGCACCGTACGCGAGACTGTCTGCTCCGAGACGCCCGCGAGGCGCGCTACGTCTTTGACGGATACCGATTTTTTAACAGCGGCCATAGGTCGATCTTTCTATGTCAACGATGCCATTGGTGGCACCTTGCGCAGTCAAATGAAACGTCTTCAAGTATATCCAACGCCTCCCCCACCATACGCTCACCACCCAAAACCTACCGTTCACCGACATTTTTGCTTCCCCGAACGGCTTTTGTCTACCAAATGTTAACGTTGCCATTGTGCAAACACAGAGCCACCGGGCGGCTCAAACGTTTACGCGTAAGGAATCGACGGTTCGCAGGCACAGGAACCACCGGTTCGCGTCTTTTTTTGTGTCGCAAAATGGCAACGTCAACATTTTGGCAACCGGACGCCAAAAGCTACCATCGTTGCTAACCCACCGACTCTTAGGAGCATTGCATGGAGCAACTCATCGCCATCATCGAAAAGGGCCAGCCCTTTTTCAACGCGATCGCCCGCAACAAGTACCTCAAGGCGATCCGCGACGGCTTTATCTCCGTCATCCCCATCATCATCTTCTCGTCCATCTTCTGCCTGGTAGCCTCGGTCCCCAACATCTGGGGTTTCTACTGGCCCGATGACATCAACAACGCCCTGTGGAAGTGCTACAACTACTCCATGGGCATCCTGGCCATCGCCTGCGCTGCCACCACAGCCAAGCACTTCGCCGACGCTCAGAACCGCGACCTGCCCAAGAACAACCAGATCAACTTTATCTCGTGCATGTGCGCGGCCATCATCGGCTTCTTGCTCCTTTCGAGCGACACCATCGCCACGGACGCTGCCAGCGGTTTCAACACCACTTACCTTGGTTCCAAGGGCCTGCTGACCGCCTTCATCGCTGCGTTTGTGACCGGCATCATCTACAAGTTCTTCATTAAGCGCAACATCACCGTCAAGATGCCCGAGCAGGTTCCGCCCAACATCTCGCAGACCTTTAAGGACATCATCCCCTTCTCCGTCTGCATCACCGTCTTTTGGGTCTTTGACATCGTCTTCCGCGCTGCTTTTGGCTTCTGCTTTGCCCAGGGCGTCATCCAGGTGTTCCAGCCCCTGTTCACCGCTGCCGACGGCTACATCGGCCTCGCTGTGATCTACGGAGCCATGAGCCTCTTCTGGTTCGTCGGCGTCCACGGCCCCTCGATCGTTGAGCCCGCCATCGCCGCCGCCCTCGTTGCCAACATGACCGACAACCTGGCTGCATTCCAGGCCGGCGAGCACGCCTCCGCTGTCCTGACCCAGGGTGCCCAGTACTTCGTCGTCTGCATGGGCGGTACCGGCGCCACGCTCGTCCTGGTCTTTATGTTCTGCTTCCTGGCCAAGTCCCAGGAGATGCGCGCCGTCGGTAAGGCTGCCATCGTCCCCGTCTGCTTTGCCGTCAACGAGCCGCTGCTGTTCGCCGCGCCCATCGTGCTCAACCCCGTCTTCTTTGTCCCGTTTGTCTTTGCCCCGATCGCCAACATCTGGATCCTCAAGATCTTTATCGACTTCTTGGGCATGAACGGCTTTATGTACACCCTGCCTTGGACCGTCCCCGGCCCCATCGGTACCATCATGGGCCTGGGCTTCCAGCCGCTCGCCTTTGTGATGCTCGCCCTTATCCTGGTCGTCGACTTTGTCCTGTACTATCCGTTCTTCCGTGCCTATGACGCCCAGAAGTGCGCCGAGGAGGCCGAGATCTCCCAGGAGGAGCTCGCCGCCAAGAACGCCGAGAAAGCCGCCAAGCTCAACGATGCCTTCCAGGGCAAGGCCGACGCCAAGAGCGTTGCCGCCGGCGCTGCTGCCGAGGCCGTGAAGGCCGACGCTCCCGCCGCTGCCGAGGCAACAACTGCCAGCGACCTCGACGGCAAGCGCGTGCTCGTACTCTGCCAGGGCGGCGGCACCTCGGGCCTGCTCGCCAACGCGCTGGCCAAGGCTGCCAAGGAGCGCGGTATTAGCCTCGAGACCGCTGCTGAGGCCTATGGCAACCACGTGGACATGCTCCCCGACTTTGACCTGGTCGTCCTGGCCCCGCAGGCCGCCAGCTACCTGGCCGACCTGCAGAAGGACTGCGAGCGCGTGGGCAACAAGTGCGTCGCCTGCCGCGGCAAGCAGTACATCGAGCTCTCCCAGAACGGCGACAAGTCTTTCGCCTTCGTGAGTGAGCAACTTTCGAAGTAAGTAACGCCCAGGGCCAGCCGACCATCCAAGACCGGCTGGCCCTTCGATTTAGACGATTGGATCATCATGTCCGTTAATCCTGCTAGCGTCACCAACCCGCCCGCGCAGTTTCCCGAGGACTTTGTCTTTGGCGGCGCCACCGCTGCCTACCAGGTAGAGGGCGAGACCCGCACTCACGGTAAGGGCAAGGTCGCCTGGGACGACTTCCTGGAGGCCCAGGGGCGCTTCTCCCCCGATCCCGCTTCGGACTTCTACAACCAGTACCCCGTCGATCTGGAGCTGTGCGAGGAGTTTGGCATCAACGGCATTCGCCTCTCCATCGCCTGGAGCCGCATCTTCCCCAACGGCACCGGCGAAATCAACCCCGAGGGCGTGCAGTTCTATCACGATCTCTTCGCCGAGTGCCACAAGCACCACGTTGAGCCGTTCGTTACGCTGCATCACTTTGACACACCGCTGCCCCTCTTTGAGAAGGGCGACTTCCTCAACCGCGAGACCATCGATGCCTTTGTGGACTTTGCCACCTTCTGCTTTAAGGAGTACGCCGACCAGGTGACCTACTGGTTCACCTTTAACGAGATTTGGGCCGATGCCTCCAACACCTACATCGAGGGCACCTTCCCCGGTGGCGTCAAGGCGCATCTGGCCGAGGCCTTCCAGTGCGAGCACAACATGATGCTCGCCCACGCCAGGGCAGTACTAGCCTTCCATAACGGCGGTTTTAGGGGCAAAATCGGCGTCATTCAGTCGTTGGAGTTCAAGTATCCGCTCAACGAGAACGACCCCGCCGACATCAAGGCCGCCAACAACGAGCACGTGCTGCAAAACCAGTTCTTGCTCGACGCCACCTTCCGCGGCGACTACGCGCCCGACACCCTCGAGTGCGCCAACCGCCTGGCTGCCGTCTCGGGTAGCACCATCGAGATCCTAGACGAGGATCTGGAAATCATGCGCGAGGCCGCGCTCTACAACGACTACCTGGGCGTTAACAACTACCAGTGCCGTTTTTTGAAGGCTTACGATGGCGAGAACGACCTGCACCACAACGGTACGGGCGAGAAGGGCACCGGCCGCTGGCGCGTTAAGGGCATTGGCGAGCACGTGAACAAGCCTGGCATCCCCACCACCGACTGGGACTGGATCATCTATCCCGAGGGTCTGTTCGATCTGCTCGTCTACATTAAGCAGCGCTACCCCAACTACAAGCAGATCTTCATTACCGAGAACGGCATGGGCTACAAGGACCCCTACAAAGACGGCTTTGTGGACGACCAGCCGCGCATCGACTACATCGAGCAGCACCTGCGCTGGCTGCTCAAGGCCATGGAAGTGGGCGTCAACGTGGGCGGCTACTTCCTGTGGAGCCTGCAGGATCAGTTCTCCTGGACTAATGGCTACAACAAGCGCTATGGCTTCTTCTACGTTGACTTTGAGACCCAGAAGCGCACGCCCAAGGCAAGCGCCTACTGGTACAAGCACGTGGCGCAGACCCGTCGTCTGGACTAGTGGCTGGCGGGGTTGCCCGCTCACACAACCTGTCCCCATTTCTCAGCCGGGGGCGGCACGTCATACGGCGCGCCGCCCCCGGTCTTTTTGTTTTTGGGCTGGTCGGGAGCCGTTTGTCTCGATCTGTAACATCTAGCCGAGTTTTTTGGCCCTAGCTGTTACAGATTGAGACGAACAGGATTGCTCTTTCCGAAGAATCTAAATCTGTAACACGTAGCCCGCTTTTGACCGTCTACCTGTTACAAATCGAGACAAACGGAGTAGGACCTAACCCCGTATGTCCCTAACAGTCGAGCGTTCGACCAGCGTACTCGGCACATGAATCGCCTCGATAGACGAGCTCTCTCCAATCGCCGCCTCAAACGCAAGCTTACCGACACCGCGCAAATCAAATCGCAGCGTCGTCAGTCGATTGTGAGGAACAAGTCCCTCGAGTGCGTCGTCGATACCAACCACGCTCACGTCGTCGGGCACGGACAGGCCCGCGTTCTCGAGCGCGGCGATAACGCCCAGCGCCATCTGGTCATTTGCCGCAAGCACGGCAGTCGGCGCCTGCGACCCGCCGGCAAGCACCTCGGCCGCAATCCGCTCGCCCATGGCGTACCCACTGTCCGCACTCCAATCGCCACGCAGCATCGGAGCGGCATCGACATGAGCACGACCCAGCGTATCGCGCCAACCGGCCTCACGAAAACGCGAGGAAATCGAGTTTTCCGGACCCGCCACAAACCGCATATTCGAGTGACCATGTTCCAGCAGATAATTGGTCAACAGCTCGCACGAACCATACTGGTCGGAGTCGATCGTCGTGCAGCGCGGATGCGCATACATGGACAGGATGACCGTTCGCACTCCCGGCTGGGGAACAAACTCCTCAAAATCGGGAGCCATGCGGTTCATGTTGAGAATCATGCCGTCGACGGGTCGCTCGACCATGCGGCGCGAGGCATCGGCAAGTGCATAGGGCTTGTCGCCGCCCATCTCGATCATAGTGACGGCAAAATCGTACTCGCGCGCCGCTTGCATGATACCCTCGAGCGTCGCCAGGTTACCGACACGTGTGATGTTGTACATGCACAGGCCAATAGAACGATACGACCCGCCGCGCAACGCCGCTCCAGCAAAATTGGGACGAAAGCCCAGCTCTTCCATGGCGGCCAGCACACGCTTGCGCGTCTTTTCCGCCACGTTGGGCATACCGTTGACCACGCGAGACACAGTCTGGCGGCTCACGCCAGCGAGCGCCGCAACCTCTGCCGCGCTCGCCGAACGACCATTCCTTGTCTGCTGATCCATGCCTTCCACGCTAACCTGCTTCCCAACTATTCCCCGCGCCCATGGCGCATCGTACATACATTGATAACGTGCTCATGATACCCGAGCCATATACCACAACATGAAAACTTCTGTCAATCAAAACCGCTTACCGAACAAATACAACCGTTCGCGGCTGTTTGAAGTTGTTTTGTTTCTATACATCCCAGCCGGATGTTAACGTGCTCATTGTCAAATGTTCACGTGCTCATTTTGGTTCTAATCATTTTAAGATAGTGTTTATCGGGCTTTTTCACCGCTGAACGCTAACCAGGGAGCCTCCTGAGCGCAAACGCACAATATCGAACAGCGAGACGAGAGGGTGTATGCATATGTCTTTGCTAAACCGCGTACAGCAGCTGCCGAAGGGCTTTGTTTGGGGCGCCGCAACCGCCGCGTACCAAACGGAAGGTTCCACGAAGGTGGCAGGCAAGGGTAAGACCATGTGGGACGATTACCTTGTCGCCCAGGGTCGCTTTTTGCCCGACCCGGCCAGTGATTTCTACAACCGCTACGAGGAGGATATCCGCCTTTCTGCCGAGCATGGACTCAACGCCATTCGTGTGTCCATCGCCTGGACCCGCATCTTCCCCAACGGCGACGATGCCGAACCCCTCGCCGAGGGCGTTAAGCACTACCACGAGCTGTTCGCCTGCTGCAAAAAGTATGGCGTCGAGCCCTATGTGTCCCTGCATCACTTTGACTCCCCCGCCGCCCTGTTCAACCAGGGCGACTGGCTCAACCGCAAGACCGTCGACGCCTATGTGCGCTATGCCGAGTTCTGCTTCCGCGAGTTCCGCGAGGTCAAGAATTGGTTCACCATCAACGAGCTCATCAGCCTCTCGCACTCCCAATACATCCAAGGCAACTTCCCGCCCAACCATCACTTTGATGTGACGAGCGGCATCCAGAGCCAGCACAACGAGCTCGTTGCCCACGCCCGCGCCGTCAACCTGTATAAGGATCTTGACGAGACCGAGCACCTGGGCGGACGCATTGGCATGGTCAACGTCCTGACGCCGGCATATCCTGCCACCGACTCGCCCGCCGACCAGCACGCCGCCGACCTGTACAACGCCTTCTACACCGACTTCATCATGGACGGCGCCTTCCTGGGTCACTACTCCGCGCGCACCCTCTCACTCATCAACGAGATTCTGCGTGCCAACAACGCCACACTTACGGTTGAGGACAGCGACATGGAGGAGCTCGCCAAGGCGGCGCCCCGCAACGATATGTTCGGCCTCAACTACTATCAGTCGGCGTTTATCGCCGCCTACGATGGCGAGTCAACCAACAGCTTTAACGGCACCGGAGACAAGGGCACCTCGTGCTTTAAGTTTAAGGGCGTCGGGCAGCAGGTCGATATGCCGGGTATCCCCACCACCGACTGGGATTGGCTCATCTACCCGCAAGGCCTCTACGACACGCTCAAGCACATCAGCGCCACCTATCCCAACCTCCCCGTCATCTATATCACCGAAAACGGCCTGGGCCACAAGGACCCCGAGCCCGACGCAAACGGCATCGTCGCCGATCCCGAGCGCATCGACTTTGTCGACCAGCACATGGAGAAGGTGCTCCAGGCGCGCGCCGAGGGCGTCGACGTCCAGGGCTACTTTATCTGGAGCCTGCAGGACCAGTTCTCGTGGGCCAATGGCTATAACAAGCGCTACGGCCTGTTCTACATCGACTTCGACACGCAAAAACGCTACATCAAGCAGTCGGCACTCTGGTACAAGGAGCTCGCCGACACTATGGCGGACGCGCAGTAGCGCATCGCCTCGCTTTCCCCCGAGAAGGGAGCGGCCCTATGCGATACAAACCCAGCCGCTCCCCTCTCTCCCCCTGGGACCGGCCCCGCCTGCACCCGGGCTTTTAGCAAGCGGGAGACCATATAGGTTTTCAACGTCCATGCCATTAAGATTTCATGCAAAGAGGAGCGTGAACTATGGAATCGATCGTTAAGTTCTTGGAGAAAGGTCAGCCGTACTTCGACAAGGTCTCTAAGAACATCTACCTTCAGGCCATTAAAGACGGCTTTTTGGCAGCAATGCCCATTATCCTGTCTTCTTCTGTCTTCCTGCTTATTTCGACCCTGCCGGGCGTTGTCGCCACGGTCGGCGGCTTTACGCTGCCCGACTGGTGGAACGTCGACGTCGTGAACTTCTGCAACAAGGTTTACAACTTCACGATGGGCGTCGTGGGCATCATGGTCGCCGGCACCACCGCAAGCGCGCTGACCGGCTCCAAGAACCGCCGCATGCCTGCCGGCAAGGCCATCAACGCCACGAGCACCATGGTCGCCGCCATGTGCGCTATGCTCATCTTGGCCGTTACCCAGACGAGTGCCAAGATCGACGGCGCCGATGTCTCGGTGTTCTTTACCGACAACATGGGCACCAAGGGCCTGCTGAGCTCCTTTGTCGCCGCATTTGCCACGGTCAACATCTATGCCTTCTGCATTAAGCGAGACATCACCATCAAGCTGCCCAAAGAAGTCCCCGGCGCCATCGCCCAGAACTTCCGCGACATCTTCGCCTTCAGCTTCTCCATCCTGTTTGTCGCCGTCATCGACGTTATCTGCCGCACCTGCTTGGCCGTCCCGTTTGCCAACGTCATCTCCACGCTGGTGAGCCCGCTGTTCGCCGCTGCCGATTCCTACGCCGGCCTCGCCCTCATCTGGTTCATGATCCCGCTGTTCTGGTTCATGGGCATCCACGGCCCCTCGGTCGTTAAGCCTGCCCTCAACGCCGCGCTGTTTGGCAACATCACCACCAACCTCGCCACGCTGCAGGCCGGCGGTCACCCCGCCCTCGCCCTGACCGAAAACTTCGGTAACTACATCGGCGAACTCGGCGGCACCGGCGCCACGTTCATTGTCCCGATCATCTTCCTGCTCTTTATGCGCTCCAAGCAGCTCAAGGCCGTCGGCAAAGCCTCTGTCGTGCCCGTGATGTTCGCCGTCAACGAGCCGCTGCTGTTCGCCGCGCCCATCATCCTCAACCCGTACTTCCTGATCCCGTTCCTGTTTGCCCCCGTGGCCAACGTCCTCATTGGTAAGTTCTTCATCGACTTTTTGGGCATGAACGGCTTTATCTATGCCATGCCGTGGGCACTCCCCGGACCGATCGGCACCTTCATCGACACCAACTTCCAGCCGATCTCTCTGGTCCTGGTTGTCGTCCTGCTGGTCGTTGACTTCTTGATCTACTACCCGTTCTGCAAGGCCTACGACAACGTCCTGTGCAAGCAGGAGGCCGAGACCCTGGCCGAAGAAGAGGCCGAGGAGACCAAGGCCGTCAAGACCGCTGCCGCCCCCGCCGTTGAGGCTCCTGTTGTCGAGACCGCTTCTGCCACTGAGGCCTCCGCAGCTCCGTCCGCCCTTAAGGGCAAGGATCTGAGGGTTCTGGTTCTGTGCGCTGGCGCCGGCACCTCTGCACTGCTCGCCAACGCGCTTAAGGAAGGCGCCGACGAGCTGGGCATCGACATTACCGCCAACGCCGGTGCCTACGGCAGCCACTACGCCATCATGGACCAGTACAACGTCATCGTCCTGGCTCCGCAGGTTCGCACCTATTACAACGAGATGAAGGCCGACACCGACCGCCTGGGCATCACGCTGCTGTCGCCCAAGGGCAAACAGTACATCGACCTCACTAAGGATCCCAAGGGTGCCGTCGCCTGGATCGAGGAAAACCTCGAGGCATAAGACGCTGACACCACCTGCCGCTTGCAGACAATAAATGGCCCGTGCATCGATGTGTGATGCGCGGGCCATTTTGTTTAGACCGCACCCGTCCTCCTGTTCATCTCAATCTGTAACATCTAGCCGAGTTTTTCGGTCCTAGCTGTTACAGATCGAGATGAACGCACAGGCCAAGCCGAAAATCTCAATCTGTAACATGTAGACCACTTTTGACCGTCTAGTTGTTACAGATCGAGACAAACGGAATAGGCCGAGCACGTCTACGCCCGCAAGTCCTTTACGCTGGAACGCTCGACCAACACGCCCGAGACGAGCGTACGGCTTCTGGAGCTCGGAGCTTCCAGACCCGCGACGACCTCGTTGAGCGCACGGACGCCCAGCTCGCGGTGGCGAAACTTCACCGACGTCAGAATCGAGTTGGGAATCGTCTTATAGAGCTCATCGTCGAAGCCGATCACGGACACATCATTGGGCACACTGAGCCCTTTGTCACGTAGAGCCATCATCACGCCGTTTGCCATGCAGTCGTTAGCAGCGAGGACCGCCGTGCAATCGGGCTTATCGGCAAGCACAAGGCCCGCGGCATAGCCACTATCCGCATTCCAATCGCCTTGCAGAGGCTCGGGCGGCTCAATGCCACGCGCCTCGAGTGCCGCACGCCAACCTTTCATACGGCACTGGCTCGACAACGACTCTTTCTTACCAGAGACGAAGTACACGTTTTTATGCCCGTGGTTCAAGAAGTACTCGCACGCCATGCGCGCGCCGCCCTCTTGGTCGTCACTGACGGTGGAGCAGGTAGGATGTTCCATCGGTGTGATAATCACCGTCTTGAGGTCTTTCGGTGCCTCAAAAGTATCAAAGTCATCGACCATCTGACGCAGGTTGAAGATCATGCCATCAACAGGCAGCTGCGACATCCTGCGCGCCGCATCGGCAAGGGTCATCTTCTCCCCTGCGCACTTCTTAATCATCGTGAGCGCAAAGCCTCGCTCTGCGGCGGCATCGGCGATACCGTCAATCATGTCCACGGCACCGCCCGACAAGTGGAACAGCACCACGCCGATGCACCCGTAACGGCCCAACTTGAGCGAACGCGCAGCAAAGTTGGTTCGAAATCCGAGCGCCTCCATGGCCGAATGGACCTTACCGCGTGTCGACTCTCGCACGCTATTCGGCTCGTTGATCACACGCGAAACCGTCTTGAGAGAAACACCCGCGGCAATCGCCACGTCGTTCATCGAGACGTTTTTCTTGTCCATCGTTGCCACTACTTCTCCAGTCGGTTTCGCATCGCTTGTTTTTTGCGTTCTAGCATACACTACCTGCCCGACTGACAAATCAGCCGTTTATCGGACAATATCGACCGTTCACCCGTAAATCCTTGTTGCTCTTCCAATAATGTCTTACGTTGTCATTAACGAAATGACAACGTTGTCATTTCGCAATGCCTTCCTTAAGCAGGAAGGTTTCCGGGCAGTCCTGACCATCCATCGACGACCAGTTCCATCCACATGCATCGCGCATTAAGTAGCAAAGGAGCTCTATGGACGCCATCGTAAAGATGCTCGAAAAGCATCAACCGTTCTTTGAGAAGATCTCGAGGAACATCTACCTCCAGGCCATCAAGGACGGATTCCTTGGGTGCATGCCCATTGTCCTCACCTCTTCGATCTTTCTGCTCATTGCCACCCTTCCCGGCGTAGTCGGCATCACGCTGCCCCAGCCGCTCATCGACTGGTGCAACAAGCTCTACAACTTCACCATGGGCGTCATGGGCATCATGGTCGCCGGCACCACCGCTAAGAACTTCACGGCATCCATGAACCGTCGCATGCCCGCCGGCAAAGTGCTCAACGACGGTTCCACCATGGTGGCCGCCCAGTGCAGCATGCTGCTGCTCGCCGTTACGCAGTTCACCACCAAGTTCAACGGCTCCGAACTTTCGGTCTTCGATTGCACCAGCATGGGCACGCGCGGTCTGTTCTCGGCCTATATCGCAGCGTTCATTACCGTGTGGGTCTACAAATTCTGTGTCTCGCGCGATCTGACCATTAAGCTGCCCAAGGAGGTCCCGGGCGCCATCGCTCAGAACTTCCGCGACATCATCCCCTTCGGTGGCGCTGTCATCATCTGCGGCATCATCGATGTCGTCGTGCGCAACCTCATGGGCGTTCCGTTCTCCGAGCTGCTTATCAAACTGCTCTCCCCGCTCTTCACTGCGGCAGAAACCTATCCTGGCCTTATCCTTATCCAGGCAGCCACCGCGTTCTTCTGGTTCATCGGCGTCCACGGCCCCTCAATCGTCCAGCCGGGCATCGACCCCATCCGTCTTGCCAACCAGGCCGAGAACCTGCAGGTTCTGCTGGCCGGTGGTCACCCCGCCCATTCCCTCACCTTTAACATGTCGCTCGTGGGTGAGTTCGGCGGCACCGGCGCCACGTTCATCGTGCCGCTTCTGCTGATTCTCTTTATGAAGTCCAAGCAGCTCAAAGCCGTCGGTAAGGCCTCGATTGTTCCTGTTGCCTTCGCCGTCAACGAACCGCTGCTCTTTGGCGCGCCGATGATCCTTAACCCCTACATGCTCATCCCCTTTGTTGCCGCCGGCTGCGTCAACGTAAGTGTTGCCAAGTTCTTTATCGATAACGTGGGCATGAACGGCTTCTCCTTCGTGGTGCCTTGGGCCACCCCCGCCCCCATCGGTATTTTCATCACCACGAACTTCCAGCTTATTGCCCTGGTATTTGTCGCGATCATCATCTTGCTGGACGCCATCATCTACCTGCCGTTCTTGAAGGCATACGATAAGCTGCTCTGCGACCAGGAAGCCGAGCGCGCCGCCGAGCTGGGTCTCGAGTCCGATGGTGCTGCTTCCATCGCCGCCAACGCCTCTGCGCCCGCCGTCGAGCAGACTACCGCTTCCGTCGAGCCGACCGCCGCTGCCGTCAACAGCGAGCCTGTCGCCGATCAGCCCGAGCCCGCCGCCGACGCATCCGCTAAGAAGGACGTCGATGGCCTGAAGGTCCTCGTCCTGTGCGCCGGCGCCGGCACCTCCGCCATGCTCGCCAACGCCATTAAGGAAGGCGCCGCGCAGACCGGCGAGAACATCGCTTCCTCCGCAGGTGCTTATGGCCAGCACACCGCCATCATGGATCAGTACGACGTGATCGTGCTTGCCCCGCAGGTCCGTAGCTACTACAACGACATGAAGGCCGACACCGATCGCCTGGGCATTAAGCTGCTCGCCCCGCGCGGCAAGGAATACATCGACCTTACCCGCGACCCCGCCGGTGCCATCAAGTGGCTCCGCGAGAACCTCGACTAGCCCCCCCTCTGTTGGTGCCCGGATCCCCAGTTCGGGCACCTCTCCCTATTCGTATCCCACAGAAAGGATGACTCATGACCAACCCCATGCAGTTCCCCGACGGCTTTGTGTTTGGCGGCGCCACCGCTGCTTACCAGGTCGAGGGCGAGACCCGTACGCACGGCAAGGGCAAAGTGCCCTGGGACGATTTCCTGGCAGCTCAGGGTCGCTTCTCCCCCGATCCCGCAAGCGATTTCTACAACAAGTACCCGGTCGATATCGACCTGTGCCAGCGCTTCGGCATCAACGGTATCCGTGTCTCCATCGCTTGGAGCCGTATCTTCCCCAACGGCACCGGCGAGATTAACCCCGAGGGCGTCGCTTTCTATCACGAGCTCTTTGCCACCTGCAATAAAGCCGGCGTTATCCCCTATGTCACGCTCGATCACTTTGATACGCCCGAGGCCTTTTACCAGAACGGCGGCGAGGGCTTCCTGACGCGCACGACGATCGACGCCTTTGTCGAGTATGCCAAGTTCTGCTTTGCCGAGTTCACCGAGGTCAAACACTGGTTTACCTTTAACGAGATTCCCGCGACCGCCGAGGGCAGCTTTATCGTCGGCAACTGGCCGCACGGCGAGAAGTATCGCCTGGACAAGGCCTTCCAGCTCATGCACAACATGATGGTGGCCCACGCCAAGGCCGTCGTCGCCTTCCATGAGGGCGGCTTTGGGGGCGAGATCGGCATTGTCCAGAACCTGGAGCCCAAGTATCCCCTCGACCCCAACAGCGCTGCCGACTGCGAGGCCGCCCGCATGGCCGACGTCATCAACAACCGCTGGGTACTTGACGCCACTTTCCGCGGCCACTATGCAGCCGACACCATGGAGGCTGCGACCAAGCTGGCCCATATCGCCGGCGGCGAGCTCGACGTTCGCGACGAGGACATCGCCGCACTGACCGCTGCGCTCCCCTACAACGATTGCCTGGGCGTCAACACCTACAAGTGTCAGTTCCTGCGCGCCGCCGAGGGCGAAAATGACATCAACCACAATGGCACTGGCGACAAGGGCTCCTCGCGCTGGTTCCTCAAGGGCGTGGGCGAGTCATGCGTGCGCGAAGGCGTACCCACCACCGATTGGGACTGGATTATCTATCCCGAAGGCCTGTACGACCTGCTGCTGCGCATTAAGAACGATTACCCCAACTACAAGAAGATCTACATCACCGAGAACGGCATGGGCTATAAGGACGACTTTGAGGACGGATTTATCGACGACGCCCCTCGTATCGACTACATGCGTCAGCATCTCGCGTGGATCCTCAAGGCGATTGACGGCGGCGTGAACGTCGACGGCTACTTTGTGTGGTCGCTGCAGGACCAGTTCTCCTGGACCAACGGCTACAACAAGCGCTACGGCCTGTTCTACATCGACTTTGAGACCCAGAAGCGCTATCCCAAGGCGAGCGCGTACTGGTACAAGAACGTCTCGGAGACCGGCCTGCTCATGGCCTAGTTTCAGCCGCATACCCCCTGTCGGCCGCATGCGAACCCCTCCACGGGTTCGCATGCGGCCTTTTTGTTTTTGGTGGGCCTGAGCAGGCCGTTTGTCTCAATCTGTAACATCTAGCAGGTATTTTCGGTCTTATCTGTTACAGATCGAGACAAACCCGAGGACCGTTCCAACAAAATCTCAATCTGTAACACCTAGCCCACTTTTGACCATCTACCTGTTACAGATCGAGACAAACGCACAGGTCAATCCGCTCAATCTCAATCTACAACATCTAGCCGAGCTTTTCGGTCCCAGTTGTTACAGATTGAGACAAACGGAATCGGCCAGGCAGAAAATCAAAATCTGTAACATCTAACGAGCATTTGATCGCCTAGTTGTTACAGATCGAGACAATCAGATGGTCAAATCCTCACTTTCCAGGCAGCTACGAAGCGCTCCTCTTTCTTAATTATTATCGGCATCACGAACACACTTCGGTATCTTTTAATGCCAAAATGATACCGAAAGCGTGTTCGAGAATACGGATAATTCCATGCGTTAGCCCAATCAAGCCCCAGGCTTACAAACTCCGTTATTGTTCAGAATGCCAATGCATTCGCGTTTGCGCGTCATTTCGCGTCACTTTGACGCGCAAAATGACACGCAAATTTTTTCGTGTCATAATTTTGACGCGTAAAATGACGTGTAAAATTTTTACGTGTCATTTTTCACGTCAAATTGAAGCGAAACGGAGCATCACAATGCAAGAATCCAAAGATCTTGAATTCAAGGAATGCGTCACCAATTCGTTCCTTAAAACCGTCTCCGCTTATGCAAATGGCACGGGAGGACGCGTTCTATTTGGAATTAACGACGACGGAGAAGCCGTTGGCCTCGATGACCCCAAGCAGACCTGCCTGGATATCGAAAACAAGATTAACGATTCGATCATCCCCCAGCCCGATTACTCCCTAAAGATCGACGAGCCCGATGCAACCGTGGAGCTTACGGTCTTTCCCGGCAGATCGAAGCCTTACCTATACCGCTCGAAGGCATACAAGCGCAATGACACCGCGACCATTCCAGTTGATACCCTAGGCCTTTCGCGTCTTGTACTCGAGGGTCAAAACCTCTCCTTTGAGCAGCTCCCGGCAAACAAACAAGATTTATCTTTCACCGTTTTAGAGAATCGCCTAACAGCAAAACTTTCGCTTCAGTCATTCACAACCGATACTCTCAAAACCCTTGGCCTGCTTGATGAAACCGGAACCTACAACAACGCGGCAGAACTGCTCGCGGACGAGAATGGCTTCCCGGGTATCGACATCGCAGTGTTTGGTGAAACTATCAACCTCATTAAGCAGCGCAAGACTCTTGAACATGCATCCGTTCTAGCGGAAATTGACGGAGCCCTTGAGCTTTTCGAAGCCCAGTACTGCTACGAAGAGATCCAGGGGATGGAGCGGATCCGCAAGGAGCTCATTCCGCTCGAAGCATTCCGCGAGGCCATTACCAATGCAGTCGTTCATAGGACTTGGGATGCGCCCGCACACATCCGCATCTCGATGTTCGACGACCGTGTGGAAGTCGCTTCGCCCGGCGGCTTGCCGGCAAGCATGACCGTCGATGAATATCTGTCCGACATGCTATCCGTTAGACGCAATCGTATTCTTGCCGAAGTCTTTTTGCGCCTGGGTCTTATCGAAGCCTTTGGAACGGGCATCATGCGAATTCGCGATACCTATAAGGACAGCGTCAGAAAGCCCCGGTTTCAAGTTTCGGATAACGCCATTGTGGTAACACTTCCCCTACTCATGGATAACCCGGGGCTCAAAGGCGACGAACTTATCGTATTCGGACTGCTGAGCGGAGTACACCCTCAATCGACAAGCGAGCTTGCGGCCAAAGTCACCTTTAGTCGCTCGAAGCTTCTTCGCATCCTCAAAAAACTCGTTGAGACAGGCCTGGCGACAGTTGAAGGCACCGGCAGAGGGCAGAAGTATCGTCTGCAGCGTTAGCTAGCAGATGACCTGCGTATGCTCCTCGATGGCGGCACGGTCCTCGGCGGTAATACCTGGCTCGCACACCACGGCGTCCAAGCTTTCCAGACGGCAGAAGGTGTAGAAGTCGCGCTTGCCAATCTTGCTGGAATCGGCGATCAGATAGCGCGAGTCGGCCTTGCTAAAGGCGAGCTGCTGGATGCGGCCCTCTTCCATGTTAGACGTAGACACGTCGCCGTCCAAAATGCCGTTTGCGCCGATAAAGGCTGCGTCGATCCCCAGTGCGCGCAAGGTGTCCTCGGCCGTGGGGCCCACAAAGGCGGCAGTGCGGCGGCGGTACACGCCGCCCACCAGGCACAGTTCGCAGTCTTCGCGCGCCTCGAGCAGGTTAAACACCGAAAGCGAATTGGTCACAATGCGCAGGCGAAACGCCGGCAGCATCGAGGCCATCTGCTCAACCGTGGTGCCCGTACCCAAAAAGATGGTCGAGCCTTCCTCGATAAGCTCCACAGCGCGGCGCGCGATCTGCAGCTTTTCCTCGGCATGCTTAGTGCGCTTTTCGCTGTGCGAATACTCGTGGCGCAACATAGCGTGAGGACGGCCCTGTGCACTGCGGGCTCCGCCGTGCACGCGCTCGATCTCGCCCAGGCTCGCAAGCTCCTCAAGGTCACGACGAATCGTCATATCCGAGACACCTAACGCATCTGAGATCTCCTTGACCGAGACCGTGCCCTGCTCTTCGAGCAGCTGACGAACCCTATCCTGTCGCTCTGCCTTAATCACGATGAATCCTCGCCGTTCTTTGCGCGCATATCATTCAAACAGTAACGAACAAATTGTATCAGACTCGTGCGCGTCAAAAATGAACGCCCGCACAGCTCCAATCATCACTTTTTTGAGAAAAATACCCCCTGCTTTAGTGGGGTGTAGTGATAATCTCGCTTGTTCGCGCTACAGTTTGTCGGAAATACCTCGATGTTAGGAACCAAATGATCACTTCCGAGCTTTTCGGCACCGCGCCGTGCGGTACCCCCGTTCATCGTTACACCCTCAACGGGCCCGAGATCTGCGTTCGCATTATGGACTATGGCGCCACCGTGCTGGGTATCGATGTGCCCGACATTCCCGGCAACGTGCGCGATGTGGTGCTGGGCTTCGATAAGCTCGAGGATTACTTTGACAACCCCGCCTGCTTTGGCGCGACCATCGGCCCCGTGGCAAACCGCACCGCGGGCGCCACGATCACCATCGACGGCACGGACTGGCATATGCCGGCCAACGAAGGCGTCAACAACCTGCACAGCGATCTTGAGCACGGCCTGCACAAGCGCGTATGGGATGTTGAGCTCGACGAGGTCCACAATGCCGTGCGCATGACCACCTCGCTTGAGGATGGCGAGCTGGGCCTACCCGGCAACCGCACCTTTACGGCCGTGTTTACCGTGACGCGCACCGGCGTCTTTCGTGTCGAGTATGGCTGCGAGAGCGACCGCGCCACCTACGTGTCCATGACCAACCACACGTACTTTAACCTTGCCGGCCATAACGCCGGCATGGACTGTGAGCACTTCTTTGTCGCCAACGCTGCCCATTACCTGCCCATTAACGAGCAGAACATCCCCACCGGCGAGATCGCTCCGGTCGAGGGCACGCCGTTTGACTTCCGCGAGCTGCGTCCCGTCGCTCCCGGCATGGAGGCCGACGATCCGCAGATTAAGCAGGCCCGTGGCTACGATCACTGTCTGTGCATCGATGGCTATCAGTACGGCCGTAATCTGCGCCGCGCGATGCATGTTGAGGAGATGTGGACCGGTCGTGAGCTGGACTACTACACCACCGCCCCGGGCGTGCAGCTCTACACCGGCAACTGGCTGGGCGACGAGCACGCCAAGGACGACGCCAACTATGGCTGGGGTGCCGGCTTTGCCCTCGAGGCCGAGATGTACCCCGACACGCCGCACCAGCCGCTGTTCCCGCAGGGCATTGTGGGCCCGGGTCACCCCTACAGCAATGTGATCGAATACCACTTTATGAGGCACTAAGCCCACAACGCGACATATCGCACAGCAACGCCCGCCGGCACCACCGCCGACGGGCGTTTTGCTACCTAGTCATTGGGGACGTTCTTAAATGACTAGCTGGATGGGGTCGGGGTTGGAGCTGGGGAGGTAGCGGATTTCTAGTTCTATGCCGAGCGCTTGCAGCTCTTTGAGGGCAGCGACGTCTGTGTCGTCTACGGCAACTGCGGGTGTTGCGGGACGCTTGCCCTCCCCTGCCTGCATATGGCCGATGCTGATCTTGGTGATCGGCACGCCGCCCTTAACCAGCGCGAGCGCATCGGCGGGTGACGCCACCATGATCAGAATCCACTGACGCGGCGTTGCGGTATGAATGATGTCGATGGTCCTTTGCACCGAGAAAAACCGCGTCCAAACGCCTTCCGGCGCCGCCACCCTCATGGGTGCCCATTGGCGCGAATCCGCCGCGATCTCATCGTTGACGATTAAAACAAGGTTGGAACCCACGGCTTCGTTCCACAGCTCAACGTCTTGCCCGTAAATGAAACGGTCATCGATACGCGTGAGAAGGATCCTGGGTTGAGCCATGGCTGCCCCATTCTGTTTGAGACCCATACGAGCGGGACGTCGGCCACCAACTCAACAGCAGGTCAAGTACCAAATGGGCACCGCAGACATCACGCCTCTAATATTAGTGCATTTAAAGTGAGAAAAGCCGTCAGAACACTTGCACGGATGTGCGATGTCCCGTATCATAGACAGCCGTTGACGCCTCAGTTGCGTCACCACATGGCCGCCAGCGTAGCTCAGTTGGTAGAGCACCGCTCTCGTAAAGCGGGGGTCACCGGTTCGAGCCCGGTCGCTGGCTCCATTGCACAAGATAGCCGCCTTCGGGCGGCTTTTTTGTTGCCGATTCGCCCACTCGGTGGACTTCGGATTTAATGCTTAGGGGGCGGGGATTTACCAAAGTGAAATTTTAATGAAAAGATACCCAGCTGCAACAATTGCCATGGTGAGGGCTCGAATTGGCCATATAGATTTAAAATAGCCACGATACCTTCTCTTTTGCTGGAACGATATATCTATACAAGGTTGTGAGCGGAAAACAAAAATACGTCGATTGCTATCCGACAATCGGGTCTGGAATTGCATTCACCGGCATTTCGGGGCAGATTGATACACATGTACGAAAGGGAACCTATGTGGTGCGTTGGGTTGGAGCTGCTGCAGGCCCGATATGGATTGCGGTCTTGCGCCCCGATGTCCAAATAGATTTCTCTCTCTAGACGGGAAGTTGCTCATGGACGCCATATATGACGGAGATGACTGGGTCGATCATTATACTTGGCGCCTGGTCGGCTCGAACGACAATGGGGATGTGGTGTTTGATGGACTATGTCCAAAGCATCTCCATCCTTTTGTCTCGTCGTTAATTGAGAGTTCCGCTCGTGTTGCCCTCTACAGCTCGGCATCGCTTCATGATACGGACGTTTTGAAGACCATAAGGGAATCAATTGACGAGGGCACGATGAGCAGTTCGTTGTTCTCTCGGCTTGTGGGGCTGGATGAGATTCAATCGAAACGACTGCTTGCGGGCGAAAAGGTAGAACTCACTTATCGGTCGATGATTTCAATCCTGCGGCTAGCCGATGTTCTTCGCAAATAAACAGCTTCCCTATTCAAAAACAGAAAACCCCGCCAAACGTGATTCCCCCAGAGAAAGCACGTTTGGCGGGGTCCTAGCGTGATTTCCCTAGGGAAATCACGCCATCAGACGAACAGCTCAGCCGAGCAGCGTGCTACTCCTCCCAGTAGGCGTCGGCAAGCAGCTTAAAGCAGATCTTCTTGACCGGCTGCGCGCCATCGCCCGGGAACTCGAGCGTCGGCATGTGAGGCTCGCCGGCAACGAACAGGGCAAACTTGTCGTCGGCCAGATCGCCGGCGATCGAGGCGTCGGAATCGACCAGATCGTAGTCGTCCTTCTCGTCGAACTCCTGGACCAGCGTCAGGCTGCCCGTGGCAACCTTAAAGGCCTCGCGACCCTCAACGTCAATCTGCACATCGTGATAGCGCTGATGCGTCTCGTAGTGAGCGTCGGCCTCGGGACGCGTCGTGGGAGCCATGACGTTTGCAAAGACCTTGTCGCCCAGAATCGGATGGCTGCCGACCTCAAGCTTCGCCGGGTCGTTCTCCTCGAGCCAATCGATCAGCACGTCGAGGCCCTTGAGCATGCCGCGGTATTCCTCGATATCGCCCAGTGCACCGTAAATCATCTAAATCCCCTCTCGGATCGTCTCTTTGGCAGCTACTCGGTAAACGCGTTACCGACGCTGTTGCCGCCCACATACGTCTCGACCAGGGTAAGGTCGGGATTGAACACGACAAAGTCGGCGTCGCGCCCCGGCATAATGCTACCGCACTTGTCGTCCACACGGACAAACAAGCTGACAGGCAATACCGAGGCGCAATCCAAACTCTTACAGCTCGGTCACGACAACGCCGTTGTAAACCTCGTCCCAACGATCCATAACCAAGTGGCCAGTCATGGGATCCATGGCATTGAGCTTGCCGCAGGTGTTGGCGGTACGCAGTACCGTCTCGTCATCCGCGCCAGCAGCAATCGCATGTGCGAAGCCTGCGATAGTGGAGTCACCAGAGCCCGTGGCGTTAACGGCAGGGATATCGGGCGTCTTTGCGCGGAACGCACGGCCATTGTGGAAGCCAACGGAGCCGGCAGCGCCCATGGACACGACGACCCAGGGGATATCGGAGAAGCGGGCGTCAGAGGCGAGCGCAGCGCGGAGCTCGTCCACATCGTCGGTGGTAAAGCTCGTGCCCAGAAGGCCGTTGATCTCGGTCAGGTTAGGCTTGACCAGCTCGGGCTTAATTTCGGACTTGAGCGCGGCCTCGAGCGAAGCACCCGAGGTATCGAGCAGCACTTTGGCGCCGGCGTTCTCGGCAATGCCCGTGATCTTGGCATAGTAGTCTGCCTCAACACCGCGGGGCAGCGAACCCGAAATGGTGACAACGTCGGCCTTGCCCGCAAGCTCAGTAAACTTGGCGGTAAAGGCATCGAGCTCCTCGGGGGCAATTGTCGGGCCGCTCTCGAGCAGCTCGGTCTGGTTGCCGGCGTGGAGGATGTTGAGGCAAATGCGAGTCTCGCCCTTGATGGGCACAAAGTCGTTGTTAATACCGTTGGCGTCCATGAGCTCAGCCATGTAAGCGCCCATGTGGCCGCCGAGCAGACCGGTTGCCACAACGTCGTCGCCCAGCTGACCCAGCACACGGGCCACGTTAAGGCCCTTGCCGCCGGCTGTCTTTTCGGGCGTCACGCGGTTGACGTCGTCGATAATGAGCTCATCGAGCTGATAGCGCGTATCGACAGACGGGTTCATCGTAACGGTGAGGATCATTTTTAGCTCCTTATCTCGCAGGCTCCTTATGCCTCGCGATACGAGTCGACAAAACGGAATTACAGAATCTCAATCGTGAACGAGCGGACGATGGTCTCCTTGGGCTTGGCGACAAGGCAGCCGCGCTTATGCTCAAGTACGTCGTCCTCATCGGAGCAGGTCGAGAGGCCGCCCCAAGGCTCAACTGCCACAAAATCGCCCTCGGGCTTACTCCACACAATGAGATACGGGAAGCCCTCAAAGCTCAGGCGAACGCCCTTGTCCTCGCCCTTTTTGGAAAGCGTGACCTGACGGCTCTCGAGCACGTCAAAGATGGTCTCCGCAAAATCGAAGAGCTCGTGCGACAGGGGCAGAGTCTTTCCCACCATGGGGTTCTTGGAGCGGTTTGCGACGTCAATCAATCCAGTCGAGGGAACGGCGGTGCAGAGCTCCGCAGCCTCGTCTTTCTCAAAGCGCAGCTCGTAGTCCGTATAGGCCTCGCCCTCATCGAGCGGACACCTAAAGCCGGGATGACCGCCGATAAAGAACGGCATGTCCTCGGTTCCCTCGTTGGTCACCTCATAGGAGACGCGCACGGCATCCCCCTCAAGCGTATAACGAGCGACAAGCTTAAACGGGTACGGATAATCGCTCAGCAGCGCGGCGTTATCCTCGGAAGCCAGGCACATCGCCAGCTCGTTCTCGCCTTGGCTCAGCAGCTTCCACTCCTGCTTGCGCGCAAACCCGTGGCGAGCGAGCTTTACATGATGCCCGGCAAACGTCATGGCGTTGCCATCGCGCAGGCCTCCGCAAATCGGGAAGCAGATCGGCGCCTGGCCGGACCACACGGCGGGATCGCCCTGCCACAGATACTCGCGACCTCCAGCCTCGATCGAGGTAAACGAACCGCCAGCCGTGGACACCTTAATAGAAATCGAATCGTTGGAGAGAGCGTATTCCATTGCCCATCCTTTCGAACAACTGCTTTTTGCTCGCAAGTACCCGTCTCGGCCCTGACCAAAGGACAAACCCGCACGTTCATCGATGCGTCCGGTATCCTAGCCATGCAACGGGGTACCATACAGACATTGATGCAATTACAGCTGAAAGGCCTTCTTATGCGAACCATCATCCTCTACGCCTCGCGCCATCACGGCAATACGAAAAAGCTCGTGGACGCCATCGTCGAGGCACACCCCGAGATCGATACCCTCGACGTCAAGGCGCTCGGTAAAAACGAGTACCCCGACCTGCACGAATACCATCTGATCGGTGTCGCCACGGGCATCTATTACTCCGAGATCGACAAGGACATGGCACGCGTGCTCACTAACGTGCTGCAGCCGCAGGACAAGGTGTTTGGCCTTATGACCTACGGTGGCAAAAACAAGTGGTACGGCAAGGATATCGATGGCATCTGCCGCATGAGGCAGGCCATCTTTATGGGTGTCTACGGCTGCCCCGGCTTTGATACGTGGGGGCCGTTCAAGCTCACCGGCGGTGTCCAAAAGGGACACCCGACCGCTGAGGAAATTAAGGGCGCCGTCGACTTCTTCGACAAGATCGAAGACGAGTATGGCGATATCATCGTCGAAGAGTACGCCAAGCGCGAGAAGCGTCTAGCATACGAAAAGGAGCATCCTGCGGGAGGTCTTGTGGCCGGCGTCAAGCGCACGGCAAAGAAGATCGCTAACAAGCTGTAACTGTGAAGGTGCTTTTGAGCGTTTAACCCATACGGCGGGTCCGAGCAGATTCGGGCCCGCCGTCTTTTTCTATCGTTACTCGGTAAAGGCGTTGCCGACGCTCTGGCCGCCAACATACGTCTCGACGAGGGTGAGATCATGGTCGAACACGACAAAGTCGGCGTCGCGACCCGGCATGATGCTGCCGCACTTATCCTCGATGTGCGCAGAGCGAGCCGGCACCTCGGTTGCCATGCGAATGGCGATATCGGCGCTGGCGATGCCCCAATCGACAATGTTCTTGACGCCCTGGGCAAGCGTGAGCACCGAGCCGGCAATGCTCTTGCCGTCGGCGAGCCAGCACAGGTTGTCCTTCATGATGACGTCCATGCCACCACTGGTGTAGCTGCCCTCGGGCATGCCGCCGCAACCCAGGCAGTCGGTGATGAGCACCGTGTGCTGCCAGCCCTTTGCCTGCAGCAGCGCCTTGATGGCGGCAGGGTTTACGTGCTTGCCGTCACAGATGATCTCGGCGTAGGTCTCGGGCGTGGACATAGCGGCACCTACGACACCGGGCTCGCGGTGATGCAGCCCGCGCTGGCCGTTATAGGTATGCGTAAAGCAGCTGGCACCGGCGTTGATGGCGGCGATGCACTCATCGTAGGTGGCGTCGGAGTGACCGATACTGGTCACCACACCCTTGGCGTTCAGAGCAGCCGCATAAGCAGCGGCACCGTCGCGCTCGGCCGCCATGGCGCTTTTGACGATACGTCCGCCAGCAGCCTCCTGCCACTGATCGAAGACCTCCTCGGAGGGATCGATAAGATAAGCGGGGTTCTGCGCGCCCACGTGCTTCATGGTAAAGAAGGGGCCCTCCAGGTAGATGCCCTGAATGCGAGCGCCGCAGAAGTCGGGGCCGCGACCCTCGTCCGCCTGGGCGATGGCGGTGCAAGCGTCCTTGATCTGCTCGACGCCATCGGTGAACGTCGTGGGCAGCCAGCTGGTGGTACCGCGACGGGCAAGTTCGGTCGAGCTGATATCGATGCCCTCGGGATCGTTATCGGTAGTTGAGTGGTTGTAGAAGCCATGGATGTGAGTATCGACCATACCCGGTGCGATCCACGATCCCGTGTAGTCCTTAATCTCGCAAGAGGGCTCGTCGGCCTGCCAGGCGCCAAAGACGCCATCCTCGACCATAAGATAGCCGCCCAGTTGCGGGCCTGCCGGCAAGAAGAACTTGTCAGCCTTAATTGCGTACGTGCTCATATGCACTCCTTGCTTCTAAAGCAGTTGACTGTGGTGATGCTTATACCCAGCTCACGTAAAACAAAAAGCGCCCGCCCGCCGTTATGAGCGGACGGGCGCCCTTACAGGGGGACGCGATTAAGCGGTGAAGGGGTGAATCGTCACGCCCTTAACCACGCGGTTGACCGTGCCGGTGGGGCTCGGCGTATCGGGCGTGTTGCCCACGCGCACGGAGTTGAGCAGGCTGATAGCCTGAGCAAACATCACGAACGGCAGAGCAAGGTAGCCCTCGGGAAGTGCCTCGTAGCCCTTAAAGGTGAAGGACTCACCCTCATAGACGGTGGCACCTTCCTGCTGAACGGCGATGGTGTGCTGAGCGATCTCGTCGCCACCGATCTCGTTGAGGATGTCGATGTCGTACTGACGGGTGTAGGCGTCGTTATTGACGAACACGAAGACGAGCGTCTTATCGTCAACGAAGGACTTAGGTCCGTGACGATAGCCCATGGAGGTGTCGTAGGAAGTAGCGACCAGACCGTGAGCGAGCTCGAGGATCTTGAGCTGGCTCTCCTGGGCAAGGCCACCGAAGGAGCCAGAACCCAAGTAGGTCACGCGGTTGAAGTCGCCAGCCAGGTAATCGGCGATCTCGGGCTCACGGGAGATGACCTCCTCGCCCATCTTGGCAATCGTCTCGACCCACTCGGCCTTCTGCTCGTCAGAGGCAGTGTCGAAAATAAGGGTGGAGAGCAGGGTCATGCAGGAATAAGAACCGGTCATGGCGAAGCCCTTGTCGTTGGCGCGCGGAATGAGCAGCGTCAGCGCGTTGGGATCATCGGCAGACTCGACGGCAAGCTTGCCCTCGGGAGCGCAGGTGATGTTGAGGAACTTGACGTTGTGGACGAGCTCCTTGGCAACGGCAACGGCGGCAAGGCTCTCGGGGCTGTTGCCAGAGCGGGCAAAGGAAACCACGAGCGTGGGATCCTCGGCGCACAGGAAGTCACGCGGGGCGCTCACGATGTCGGTCGTGGCGATGGGCTTAAAGTCGTAGAGATCAGTGTTGCCAGCGTGACGCAGGTACGGGGCACAGGTATCGCCAACGTAGTCGGACGTACCGGCACCGGTGAAGACAACGGACAGACGGCCCTCGCCCATAGCGCGAGCCTCGGCCAGGAAGGCCTCGATGGCCTCCTTGTTCTCGCGATAGATGTTGAGCGTATCACGCCAAAGCTCGGGCTGCTGAGCAATCTCGGCCGTGGTGATCTGGGCGCCGAGCTCGGTGAGCTCCTCGACACTCTTCTCGAACATTTCTAATACCTCTCTCTAGAAGTAATCCTCTGACGTGCAATTATACACTTCAGTTGGTTATCTGGTAGTAACCAGTTAAATGCAAAGAATCATCATATGGAAACAATGCGAACACTAGTCGCTACGCTGGTGGTAAACCTTGTATTTAAACTGATCGGCACGAGCAACCGAGAGTGTATACTCCACAACCTCGTTTGACTCGTTATACGTAGTCCTGACCAAATCGAGCACAGGCGAGCCCTCGACAATTCCCAAAAGGTGAGCGTCGGTGGGACGGGCTATGCTCGCATAGAACTCCTCTTCGGCCACGCGTATCTTTTGCTGAAAGTCTTGCTCAATAACATCGTAAAGCGGCTTACGCTCCAGTAGCGGTCGCTTTAGGGACAGAAATTGACGAACCGGTAGATAGCTGCGTTCGACCATCATGGGCATGTTGTCGGCAGAACGAAGGCGCTTGAGCTTAAAAATGCGATCGCCGATACGCAATCCCATATGCTCGGCCAGATTCTTATCGGCCTCCATCTCGCAAAACTCGAGAATCGTGGTCTCGGGGTCGCGACCCATCGCGCGCATCTGCTCGGTAAAGCTGTAGGACTGCATAAGATTGGTTGCCTTTGCCGAACGGTCGGTCACAAAGGTACCGCGACCGTGCTGCCGAACCACCAATCCTAAACGCTCCAGTTCCTGCAGAGCCAGGCGTACCGTAGTGCGCGAGAGACCATAGCGCTCCGATAGTTCGCGCTCGGAAGGAATCATGTCACCGGCGCGATATTCATGGTCGATCTTTTCGGTCAGAATATCGACCAGCTGATCGTACAGCGGTTGCTTACGCGCTCCGATCGCCATCCTATCCTCCCATTTTCTCAAACTCGGCTACTACCTTGGGTGTTTAGCATTATCTGTCTGCCACACCCGAATCAACAAGAAAACAAAAGCCGCGCGCTCTTTCGAGCACGCGGCTTTTAACATACACATGGCTTAAGGGGTCGGGGTGTGAGCCGCGTAGGGACACACCCCTCAAGCTAGAGCCTTACCAGATGCTCGGCCAGAGACCAAGCGGGCCAGCGCCCAGGATGCCGAGGACGAAGAGCAGCAGAATGCCCTTGGTCGGGGTCCAGCTGTGCTTAGCGAACATGTAGTAAAGCAGCAGCGTAAGCATAAGCGGGACGAGCTTCGGGACGATGGTGTTGAGGGTGTCGGCAACAGAGAAGTTGACCGGATCCTCGGTAACGGTGCCGTAGGTAACGGACTCCATGCCGTTGCCCAGATCGGTGACGCCGCACTCGACAGCGTTGCCGTCGGCATCGGAGGCGGTGAGGGCGTTGCCGTCCTCATCGGTCATGGCGATGGTACCGGCCTCAGCGGTCTCGGTATCGATGCCCTCCATACCGGTGAAGTTCTCGGCCTCCTTCTCGGAGACGATCACGGTATTGGCGGAGAGGCCACGGGTGGTGCCGTTGGGGATCTGGAGGTTGATCTGGGTGCCACCCATGGTGACGACCAGGCAACCGACGACGAAGACGCCCATGATGGAAGCGGCACGCGTGAAGGCCTGCATGTTGGCAGTCAGAGCGTCAATAGCGCTGGTGCCAAGCTTGTAGGACCAGTTCATGAGCCAGAAGCGCAGAGCGAACTGGACGACGTTGAAGATCACCAGGAAGATGATCGGTGCAGCGGCGTTGCCGTTGATGGCCATGTTGGAGGTGATGCCGGCCGTGATAGGCACGAGCGTCAGCCAGAACAGGGCGTCACCGATACCACCGAGCGGGCCCATTGCGGCGACGCGGACGGCGCGGATCGTGGGGATGTCAACCTTGTTCTGCTCGAGCGAAAGCACGATGCCCATAACAAAGGTGACGAGGAACGGGTGAGTGTTGAAGAACTCCAGGTTGTGGCTCATGGAAGCCGCGAGGTCGTTCTTGTTGGTGTGGATCTTCTCCAGACCGGGGATGATGGAGTAGAGCCAGCCAGCGGCCTGCATACGCTCGTAGTTGAACGAGGCCTGCAGGAAGCAGGAGCGCCAAGCCATCTTGTTGAGGGTCTTCTGGTCGAGCTGCGGAGCAGGAGTGAGATCCTCGTAGTGCTCCGGGATCACATACTCATTAGATGCCATCTTCGAAGTCACCTCCGTCAGAAACAGCTGCACCCTTCAGCTCGGTCTGCTGCTGGAAGTCCCAGAAAGCGATGCCGAAGCCGATGAGAGCGAGGATGAGCAGAGCAGGGGTTGCCAGCGAATCGTTGGCAACGGTGATGAGCGCGAGGCCAAAGCCCATGAGGAAGAAGCCCCACATATCGCGGTTCATCATAACCTTGAGCAGGACGGCGAAGCCGACGAAGCGCATCATGCCGCCTGCAGCGGAGAGACCGGTCTGCAGCCAAGTCGGGATGGCGGAAGCGATGGTCTGACCGATGGTAGCGCCAGCGATGAAGAACAGGGTGACGACGACAGCGAAGATCAGGCCGAGCAGAGCCATGGCGAAGTAGTTCAGACGCTCGATACCCTTGGTGTCAGCGTTGTGAGCCATGTTGTCCGCGGAGGACATGAGCGGCGACATAAGCGTGAAGACCAGGGTAACGCCGAGCTGACCAAGCAGAGCGAACGGAATGGCAAGGCCGACTGCCGCGTTGGGCTCGAGGCCCGTAGCGATAGCGAGAATGGCTGCCATGATGCCGCCGATGACGGCGTTAGGCGGCTGAGCGCCTCCGATCGGCATGTTGCCGATCGTCATGAGCTGATAAGTACCACCCACGAGAAGACCGGTGTTGAGGTCGCCAAGGATAAGACCGATGACGGCGCCGGTGACGATGGGCTGATAGAGAGACTCGAGGAAGTTGAACTGGTCGATTGCCGCGACGAACGTGACGATGAAGACCAGAGCGACCTGGATGATCGAGTATTCCATCTTGCTCCTCCTTTCAAAATGTATGTACGCACTTTGGATTTCACGTACAGAATGTCAGGTTTTCATTCCTGACAACGTGGATCACGAGGATTACGAGAAGAGCTTGCTCGTGTCCTCAACAGGCGTGCTCGGAACGCGCCTGATCTCCAACTCAACCCCCAATTCCTGCAGCTCTTTAAACGCAGCGACATCCTCGTCGTTAACTGCGACGGAGGTGGCGACTTGGCGCTTTCCTTCCGACATGTGCATGTTGCCGATGTTTACCTTCTTTATAGGCACACCGCCCTTGACGAGCGTAAGCACGTCTTCCGGTGTTTCGGCCACGATGAAGATCTTCTGGCGCGGGCTCGCCTTGCCAATGACGTCGATGGTCTTCTGCAGAGAGAAGAAACGCGTAGCGACGCCGGCGGGAGCGGCCATCTTCATGAGGTTCTGGCGCATGGTGTTGGTCGCCACGTCGTCGTTGGCGACGAGGATGAGGTTGGAGCCCAGAGTGGAGTTCCACTGGGTGGCAACCTGACCATGAACCAGTCGGTTATCGATGCGGGTAAGAAGAATGTTGGGTTCTGCCATGTTGATCAGCTTCCTTTCGTTATTTGCTGACGACAGTTACTTGATCTCCTGAATCGCGTAACGCGAAACATCTACGACGGCTCCGGATCGGACTTTGATCTGGACCTTTTCGCCTTCGATGCCTTTGACGGTTCCGTAGATACCGCCGGCGAAAAGAACCTCCTGACCCGGCTTGAGCTCTGTGTGCAGCTCCTTAAAGTACTTTTGCTTCTTCTTCATGTTGATTTGCGACCAGATGGTGTAAATCAAGCCCATGATGACAAGCAGGCCTAAAAGGGCGACCGAGGAGCTCAGGACGTTGGCTCCGAAATCGGCCATTAGATGCCATCCTCGTCGCCGAAGATATCCTCTTCCTCGGCACCAGCAACAGAAGCGACCGTCTGGGCGGTGATGCCCGTCTGGCCAACGGTCACGGCCTGCTCGCCAAGCTCGGCGAGCGTGGCATTGCCGCGGAGGAACAGAAGCTCAATAACCATGGGAAGGTTGGTGCCAGTCAGAACCTCGACGTTGTCGACATCCTGGGCAATCATCATCGACTGGTTGAACGGGGTGCCGCCAAGCAGGTCGGTAAAGACGAGCACGCCATCGCACTCCTCGCGCATGGCGGTAATAGCGGCGCGGAGATCCTCACCGTAGGATGCGGCCTGGTCGCCCTCAAAAGGAACGACAGTAAAAGCAGGCTGGTCGCCGGCAACCATAGCGATAGCGCTTGCAAGGCCGGGTGCGAACTGTCCATGACCGGTAAGAATAAAGCCAACCATTCAAATTTCCCTTCCGAAGGTGTGTACAATCTGAGTCCGATGATTTTCGGAAACCAGCGGGCGCTCGCCCTTAAAGCTTCTTGGAAAGCGTTCTTTGAAGACCAGTGGTTTCTAAACTGGTAGTAACCACGTGACGTGTTGTTGTCACTATATCACCACAGAAGAGGTCGCTTTCGTTGATTCATACAGTAAAACGTTTTTGCACCGCTCACGGTGAAAAATCGACCGTTTACCGCTCGTTAATACTTCTACCTGCGGTTTTGAAACCGTTTCGAAATGCTTTGGCAAAAGATCAGAACTTTTCCTGTGTCTAAACAACGCAGGGCGGCTAAAAATAGCGTAAAGAAAAAATGCAGGTCATTGTGAAGATATGTGAATTGGTCTTTTTGACTTAATACCAGTTAGAACCAGTTTTGAGATTATCGGTGAACGGTAGTTTTCGACCGTTCACCGGTTACTTGCAATCGTTTGCAGTTGTTTTCCCAGATGAATTAGGGGAACCCGACGGAGCATTGTGCGGGCTCGAGGCCTACCCCAGTGGTTTCGGTAACAAAAAGCCCGCTAGAACGTTGTCCGTTCTAGCGGGCTTAATCAGGTGATCGGTTAGCGCGCAGTAGTGCAGGCAAACCTTACGCAAACAGGCCGTAGATGCTGATATTGGCCTTGGCGTAGAGGCCGTTGGCGTACTCGGTCCACTTGGAGCTGGCACTCGAAGCCTGCGAGGAATACTGCTGATAGGCGGTGTAATAGGCGGTCATGGCCTGCTTATAGGTAGCGCTATCGGCCGTAAAGGCATCGTCAGCGAAGGCCTTAGCGTAGGTGCTATCGGCGTCCTTCCAGGTGCCCTTTTCGCTATCCCACTCGTCGCCTGCAAGTTTGATGATGTAATCGGCGTAGTCCTTGCTCGCGGTCTCCTCGTTGCCGTCAGCAGGCTCGGTCGGGGCGGTCGGCATGCTTGCGGAGCTGTCGCCGACCTTCTTCTTGTAGAGCTTCTGCAGCGTCGCGGACTGACGGACGATCTGCTTGGCCTGATCCTTGGACACACCATACTGCGTAGCCATGGTCTTGTAGTCGGAAGTGCCGATGGAATCCTCGGCGTACTTCTTCATCTCCTTGGAAGAGACGGTGATGCCCTCGTCCTCGGCAGCATCGAGCAGAATCTTGTTGCGCACGTAGGACAGGATGACATCGGCAGAGGGAGCGGTGTAGTTGCCATCGCCATCCTTGACGGTGTCGAGGCTGTACTGGCTCTCGATGGCCTCGCGCGCGGTGATGTCGCTCTTCTTGCCGTTGTAGCTGTAGCTTGCCACGGTCGAATCGAGCTGGTCCTCGGTGAGGGTCGCCGAGCCGACGCCCTTGCCGCCAAAACCACCGTTGCCGATAAAGAAGCCGACCACAGCAGCGATCACAACTGCAACCACGAAGGCGGCAATCATCGTCTTCTTGTGCTTTGATGCATGGTCGTCCGCGTCGGAGTCGTCGTCCTCGTCCTGTTCCTCGGGCATGAGGTTTTCGTCGGCGGCGTCCGCGGCGATCTTTGCCTCCAGGCGAGCATCCTCCTCCTCGGCGGTCGTGCCGGCAGCAATGTGCTCGGCAGACGTACCGGCGACCAGGTCGATCTTCTCGTCCTCGTCACCGTCGGGGCCTTCGCCGCGCTCGATGATCTGGATGCCGTCGATCTCGTCCTTCTCGTCCTTCTTTTGAATCAGACCCATATCAGTTACTCCTTGTTAGGAAACATAGTCCGCAATAGAATACGCCCGACAGAGCGCCGGGCGTATTGATTCTCAGGTTATACGCAAACACTTAAGTACTATTTAGGCGTTTGCAGTGTGCATACCTTAGGCCAGGTGCGCGATAACGGCATCGGCAAAAGCTTGCGTGCCCACAGCACCCTCAACGGAGCCGGTCTGGGCACGACGCACGTCACCGGTAACCTGCTCGCCCTCGTCGAGCGTGGCAGATACGGCGGCGCGAATGCGATTGGCAGCGTCGTTCTCGCCCAGGTGATCGAGCATCATCGCAGCAGAGAGGATCTCGGCCGTGGGGTTGGCGATATCCTGGCCAGCGATATCGGGCGCGGAGCCGTGCGTTGCCTCGAAAATGGCGCAGTCAGCACCGATGTTGGAGCCGGGGGCCATCCCTAAACCGCCCACGAGGCCGGCGCACAGGTCGCTCACGATGTCGCCGTACAGGTTGGGCAGCACCAGGACATCGAAGTCGTTGGGGTTCTGGACCAGGCCCATGCAGGTGGCGTCGACGATCTTGTCGTTGAACTCGATATCGGGATAGTTGGCGGCCACCTCGCGCGCAACGCGCAGGAACAGACCATCGGTCGCCTTCATGATGTTGGCCTTATGCACGGCCGTCACCTTTTTGCGGCCGCAGCGGCGGGCGTACTCAAAGGCGTACTCCACAATACGGCGGCTCTTGGCGATGGAAATCGGCTTAATTGAGATGGCGGAATCCGCGGCGAAGGTCTTCTGACCCGAGCGCTCGACGAGCTGCGAGAGCTCCTCGACCTCGGCAGCGCCCTCATCGAACTCGATGCCGGCGTAGAGGTCCTCGGTGTTCTCGCGCACGATGACCAGGTCGACGTCGCGGAAGCGCGAGCCGTCGCCCGGCTGCGACAGGCAAGGGCGCACGCAGGCATACAGGTCGAAGTGCTTTCGCAGGGCCACATTGACGCTGCGGAAGCCCGTGCCGACCGGCGTGGTGATGGGGCCCTTGATAGCAACCTTGGTCTCGGCGACCGCGTCGAGCACGTGCTGAGGCAGTGGCGTGCCAAACTCGTCCATGACGCCGGCACCGGCCTCTTGGACGTTCCAATTGATCTGGACACCGGTGGCCTCGACCACGCGGCGCATGGCCTGCGTAATCTCGGGACCAATACCGTCACCGGGAATCAGGACTACATCGTGCGCCATAATCTGTTACTCCTCGTCTTCGGCGTCGTCAGATTTTTTAACGCTAGCACGCTTCTTCTTTTTGGAAAGATCCAGGCCAAAACGTTTAACAAGCATTTCGCAAATCTCGCTCGAACGGGCCTTGAGATAGCTGCCCTTGCCGTTCTCGGCGTCGAACTTAAGGCGCAGCGCGAGCTTCTCGGCGACCTCGGCGTCGATCTCGCCCTGGCAAAACTCGTACAGGCAACCGAGCATGTCGCGATACTCGAGGTCGCCGTGGTAGCACTGGATGGCCTCGTCCAGGATGGGCCAAGCCTCGCGCGAACGCTCGACGCTCGTGGCACCCCACACGCACAGCAGGCGGAAGGCGGCATAGCGCAGCGTGGAGGAGATCTCGTCGAACAGTGCAGTCTCGGCGCCCTCAAAGGCATCGCCCAGCTGCTCGGGGCAGGTGGTGGCGAGCGCCGTCAGGGCATCGAGGGCCTCCCAGCGGGTCTGCGCCTCGGGGCGGTCGAGCGCCTCGATCAGCGCGGGCACGCAGGGCACGACGCGCTGCGGATCGCGCTCGGCCAGCAGATGCAACACGCGGGCGGCAAACTGGCGGATGCGGCGCGTGGGGCAGCCGAGCTCCTTGACCAGACGGTCGACGGCGTTCTCGTTCTCCTCTGCCAGCTGAAGCTGTGCCAGCTCCTCGTCGGTGAGCTGTTCGTCTTTGTTTTCTGCCATAGTTACCTCTTCTTACTATTTCTTAGCGTGCTTGCCAGCACCCTTGCTGTCATCGGTGACCGAGATGAGCTGTCGGTCGGCCGCGCCATTGCGACGCGCACGGCGGCGTTCCTCGGCGTCGCCCGCGTCGGCGGCGGCGCGATGAGCCTTGTTGACGTTAAAGACCTCGTCGTGCTTGCGCCACGGACCGACGGACTCGCCAAAGCTCATCTTAAGACCGGCGATAAAGCCGCCGAGCCAGCCGATCGGCGCAAACTGCACCAGCGGGAACAGCGAGAACACCCAGGTCAGCAGGACGACTGCCGCCGCGCCTGCAAAATTGGCGATCCAGTAGTCGCGCTTGGTGATCACGCGCTTTTCGCAGGCCCACTGGCCGCACAAAAAGCCAATGTAGATCGCAAAGAGAAAGAGCACCAGCGCTAGTACCACGAACGTCCAGCTCATGGTCGCTACTCCTCGTGATGGTGGCCGCAGCAGCACTCGTGGCCGTCGTCATGGCCGTGGCCGCCGCAGCACTCGTGGTCCTCGCCGTGGTGGTGGCCGCAACCGCACTCGTGGTCGTCGCCGTGCTCGCCGCAACCGCAGCCGTCCTCGTGGGCACCATGCTCCTCGGGGCGATACTGCGACCAGTCCAGACCGGCGGCGATGGCGTCGGCCTCCTCCTTGTAGAGTACCGTGATGGCCTGGGTGCCCAGCTTGGCGCCGCCAATGGCGTCGAGCATATCGTAGAGCGTAAAGGCCACGTCGGCACCGGGCAGCGCGAGCTCGCGATCGTCGGCGTAAGCGAGCGCCAGGCGCAGGTCCTTAATGAAGTGCTCGACCATAAAGCCGGGCTTGTAGTCGCCGTCGAGCGCCTTGGGCGCCAGGCTCTCCATGGCGCCGGACTTGCCGGTACCGCCCAGGATCATCTGGCGGGTCTTCTCCAGGTCAAGGCCGCTCAGCTCGGCAAATGCCATGGCGTCCGCCATGCCGACCATGCAGGCGCCCAACGACACCTGATTGGCGAGCTTGGCAGCCTGGCCCTTGCCGGCGCCGTCGAAGCAGCAGATGTTGGCCGCAAAGGTGGCAAGGATGTCGCGGACCGGCGCGATGTCGTTCTCGGTAGCGCCCACGATAGCCGTGAGCGTGCCGGCGATAGCGCCCGACTCGCCGCCGGTGACGGGGCAGTCAAACGCCATGCGACCAGAAACCTGGGCGGCCTCGGCAATGTCACGGGCGAGCTCGGGCGAGCTCGTAGTGAGGTCGATCAAGACCGCGCCCGGCTTAGTGCACGCGAGCAGACCGTCGCCCGCCAGGTAGAGCTCCTCGACCTCGGAGGGATAACCCACCATGGTAAAGACGACATCGGCGTTCGCCGCGGCATCTGCCGGCGTATCGGCCCAAACGGCACCGCGCTCGATAAGCGCGGCAGCCTTGGGCTTGGTGCGGTTGTTGACCGTGACGGGATAGCCGGCATCCAGGATGTGACCGGCGATGGGGGCACCCATAATTCCGGTGCCGATAAATGCGACGGAGAGCTTGTTTGCCATGAAACCTTTCCTTTTGGGTTGGGTGTTATTACCAGGTTGAATACTCAGTGCCAGCGCTTGAGCTGCGGGGCGCCTGTGGTCGTAGCGCCTGTCTACTCACCACGCACACGGCGTGCGATGCGGTCGGAAAGCGAGGCTTTCTCGGCGCGGTTCTTGCCCCAAAACGCAAGCGCCACCATGCCGGGCCCCACGTGCGAGCCAATGGTAGGACCGACGGAACTACGGATAATCGTGACGTCGGCGCAACCTTCCTCCTTGCGAACGGCAGCCTCGAGCCAGTCACCATCCTTCTCGGCATCGGCCGTCATGATGGCGATGGGCATGGTGCGATCGGGCACATAGTTCTCGCGGAACGACTTGAGGATGGACTTGAGCGCCTTCTTGCGGCCGCGGTTGACGCCGATCAGCGACAGCGAGCCGGCAAGGTCGTAAGAGAGCTCGGGCTTGACGTCGAGCTTTGCCGTGAGCTGTGCCGCCGCAGGCGGAATGCGGCCGCCGGCAGCCAGCGCGTCAAAGCTCTCGAGCGTAAAGTAGCCGTGGACATAGGTCTTGGCCTCGTTTGCCCAGTCGACCAGCTGTTTGGCGGTGAGTCCCGCCGAGCGTTGACGGACGGCCTCGAGCGCCAAGAGCTCGCCGGTCGCACAGGGCAGAGCGTTGTCGACCACGTACAACTCAAAATCGGGATACTCGGCGCGCACGGCATCTGCCGCCTGGCACGCGGAGTTGTAGCTCGACGACAGCGCCGAGGTAAAGCACAGGTAGACCGTGGGCGTGCCCTCTTTGGCGCACTCGGTAAAGAACTCGATATAGCGACCGAGCGACACGGCCGAGGTGGACACGCGGGCACCGGCGCGCATGCGGTCGTAGAACTCCTTGGGTGTGATGCTCGACCAGATGTCATCCGTGCGCTCCTCGCCATCGATAATGAAGGGGAAACCCAGGATATCGACATCGAGGTTCGCGGCGACCTCGGGGCTAAAGTCGCAGCAGGTATCGACGACGATGCGGCAACGGTCCGAATGACCGGCGGATGCGGCCTTGTCCATCAAAGCGACTCCTTACGTAAAAAGGCGGCCACCCGCATGGGATGGCCGCCAACCGTTAACTCATGCAAGTTAACGTATTTTACTCGTCAAGTGTTTCGATGCGGGGCTTGATGATGCCATATCCACCATTCTTACGGTGATACACCACATTGATGAGGCCAGTCGTCGCGTTCTCGAACACGTAGAAGTCGTGGCCGAGCAGATCGGTCTGCACCAGCGCCTGCTCCTCAGTCATCGGGGTGACATCGATGACCTTCTCGCGGACGAGCAGGTCGTCCTCCTCCTCGGGCAGCAGCAGGTCGGCCAGATCCTCGACGCGCTCGACCGGCGCGACATCCGCGGCACTGGCACCGCCCTGGCGGTTGTCCACGACCTTGGTCTTGAACTTGCGCAGCTGGCGGGTGACCTTATCGGCGGAGAGGTCGATGGCGGCGTACATATCTGCACCGTGCTCGGCAACACGAATCACCGAACCGCGAGCGCGAACCGTGACCTCGACGATTGCCGGGTTGGGGTTCGAGGGGTTCTTCTCATAGCGAAGTACAACGTCGACCGTCATGGGCTCGATATCGAAAACCTTGAGCGCCTCGCCGATCTTCTCATCCACATGCGTACGCAGAGCATCGGTTACCGTCGTCTTGCGTCCAGAAACCTTGATATCCATACGTGGCTCCAATCTGCCTCGGGGACTTACTGTACTGGCTATGTACCCATTGCCGTGCATTTAATCACGCGGATTCCTAAAGACCCGAATAACGATTGCTTGATACCGCATACCGAAGTCTCGCACTTTTCCGTGGCAAAGTGCGCTATGGGAGGGCGTCGGCGGCTTTGTATTTGGTCCCGAAAATTAGCTTTGACCTGCTGGTTTTATTGGGATGAAAAAGCCGGGCTCCCCTATTGGGGAAGCCCGGCAGTGCGTGTTGAAACCGTGAAGAGGTGTCCTTTCCAACGTATAGGAGACACCACCCCTAGCAATAACTAGCTATTGAGTTTGTTAATGTCGTCGTCAGTGATGGTGCCTTCCTGGCTTGACGATTTGTCCTCGGAGGATGCGGTCTCATTGTTGGAATCGGAAGACTCGCTGCCGGAGGACGTGGTCTCACTGGACTCAGAGTCGCCCGGTTGCACGTTAGCGCCCGAAACCGTCTTAGTGGTGAGGTCGTAGGGCGTCCTGCCATACCAGACGCAGTGGACTGCCTCGAGCGTACCGTCGACCGTGATGCCGTCGAGGGCATCGCTCACGGCACGGCACAGTTCGTCATTGGACGAGAGGCCCGCAACACCAAGCGTCGAGGGCGCCTCGAGCGCACCGACATAGGAGATCTCGCTCATCAGGCGTGCAAGGTAGCCGCCGGCCGTGGAGTCGCAGATCACATAGTCGACCTCGCCGGACTCGAGCGCCTCAAAGCACTCGTTGATGTTGGAGTAGGTCTTTTGGTTGGCGGTAATGCCCTGCTTGGCAAGCGCCTCCTGCGAGGCCGAGGACATCTGGACACCCAGGGTAGACGTGTTAAGGGTATCGGTGGAAACGCTTAGCGACCCACCATCGCTGGTTTTACCGAACACAGAAGCGGCATCGTACAGGCAGGTGCCGAGCGAGCTAACGTCCCCGTCTGTGGAGTTGATCCCGCCGATAAAGATATCAGCCTTTTTGTCGCCGAGCGCGGAACCCGCCGAGGACGCATCGACAAAGGCGACCTTAAGGCCCATGCGGCTTGCGAGGGCGCGGGCGGCGTCGACCGCATATCCCGTGAGCTCGCCGTCGGCGCCCTGCATGGCCTGCGGCGCATCGGAAGTATCGAGGGCAACCGTCAGGGTTCCGGGAGTGACCAGGGCATCGTCCGACACCGCCGGCGTGACCGTCTCGTACTCGATCTGGTCGATCGCGGGAGTCGTGAACGTAGACAGCGGGTTGAACGCGCATCCGCTTATGCCCAAAATGGCGATGACCGCTGCGGTCCCAGCACCTAACCGAGCCGCGTGCATCAAGCTGCCCCTCACCATGTCCACTACCCTGCCTTCTGTGTCGTATACAATCCGTGCGTTGCGCGGAATAACGGGTGTTCCCACCAGTTGACCTGGTATTTGACCCCACACTTGCGCACCGGGGTGTTTGCTCGGGAGGCCATAGCCACCTTCACGACTGGCCCGCTCGCCCGCGAGGCGGTATTGCCCCAAAGAAAGTAGAACGGACGGTGCGGCTTACATCTAGGACGCGCCATGATCGCGCCGCGCGCACGCGGTCGCTTACGTGGATCCCTTTGACCGCGTCTGTCTTGGACTAGGACGGACATTTCGTCCGTCCGCAACCACAGCCTGGCAGGAACGTAGCGCATTATAGCTAAGTTCAAGCTAAAGTTTAAGGTTAGGGGCGTATTCGCACCGCGAGTACAGATTTTGCAGGTCACAAGGGGTCTGGTTACACCCTTATTGAGCCCGACGCCCCCTACGGGAAGCGCCGGGGGCGCCGGGCTCAGGGCCCCTGTGCAAAAAACGGCAAATATGAGTACTGTTACTAATTTGGTAGCAGCTATTTTCCGCCTCACAAGCCGGCTTCGAGCTCATTTACGCCTGTTTGGCACCACGATGTTCCACATTTGTTTATTATCTTTTCAATGAAAGGCGATTTTCGGCCCAGCTTTCTTTGATTTTGCTGCCACTAATCTAGTAACAGTACTCATATTTGCCATTTTTTGCACAGTACATATAAGCAAACCCCCTATAAAGCCCTAAAATTATGCTGGCTTAAGCCCAAAACACGTTCGGAGCGTATTCAGCAGCGCGCCTTGCTTCTCCCGACGAGCCTTCACGCGGTTTTGGTAGCGCTTGCCCATGCGCTGATGGATGCGCCATGCGAGCGCCTCCATCGCCTCCATGTCACAGAGCATTTCGTTGTTGACCGTCGCAACCTCGATCCCCATGGCAATGAAGCCCGTGTTGCGCTTTTCGTCATGGATTCGCGCCGCCCGAGCCGAATGGCCCTGTTCGCCGTTATATTCCAGGTCAAATTGGGCCGCTTCCTGGTAGGCATCGCAGATAGCATACGGCATGCCCGAGATCGCCTGCGCGCGGTCATTGAACTCAATCTTATGGTCGGTCTTAAAAGGACTGCAGGCAAACCCGCCGTAGGAGAACGGCAACGAAAACATGGCGAGCATGATGCATTCCATGGGCGAGCGCAGGTTTTCCGACAGATAGGGACATAGGTGCAGTAGCCGTTTGGCGACAACCCCCTTGCAGCAGGAAAGATAGTTTTCCAGGCGCTTGGGCGTCAGTACCGGTTCCACTTCGAAGTAGCCCACGTCTGCTGGCTGGTCCTTGTCCTTTGCAAGTTTATTCGTAACAGGCGAGGTGTAGGGAGGCAGATACTTCCCGCGGTCACTCAGCGAAATCTTAGAGCACAGCTCCTGGGCCAGGGCAAATGCCTGGATACAGCCGACCTCGCGGGCGACGGCAACACAAAGGGCCTCGGGAGATAGACTGTACACCCCCGGTTCCACCTCTAGAATCGAGCCGGCGGGCAACCCGGAGCATACGGACCAGCCCACGCCAGGCATGCGGCGGCGCTGCGCCGCAGATCCCACCAGCAAGCACAAATCCTCTTGCACCTCGCTGCTTGCGGCCCCAATCCGCACCAAGTCGGGAAGATAGATGTCCTCGGTCGAGGGCGACGACGTGCGCAGCACACGGCGCTCTTCATCGGGATCGAGGTCCTTCCAGCTTATGTAGCCCATCTGCCGGCGCTCGGCGCGCATCATGCGTAGCGCCGAGGCGCCTGTTAGGATTACGGAAGCCGCTAGCTGTTCGCCTGTCGGCTCGTTGTACCGCTCAATCTTTGCTGCCACAAAACCACCCCTACCAAACGCGTGCGATAGCAAGGCCATCGACTGTCGCGGCACCGGCGCGCTTGAGTTCCGCCGAAGCCGCTGCCATCGTCGCGCCCGTGGTGATAACGTCGTCGATAAGCAGCAGGCGCTTGCCCCGCACATCCTCAACCGTCTCGTACATGCCTTGGGCACGCTCGCGGCGCTCCTCACGACCGAGTTCGCGCTGGTCGCCATGCCCGTACTTGACGAGCGCATCGAGCAGGGGAACACCCGACAGCTCGCAAAATGGGCGCGCAATGGCCTCCATATGATCAAAACCACGCCGCCGAAACGCTGCCGCCGTCGCAGGCACAAACACCACCGCATCCGCACCGGACAGCACACCTCCTAAGCGTTCGGGCGCTACGACCTGGGCATGCAAGGCGGTGTCGTAGAGCAGCTCCGCCAGATACGGAGCCAGACGTCGCTCGCCCGCATCCTTGTACGCTTTAATGATGCGCGGCAGCGGATGCGCATAGACGGCGCACGCCAGGCAGCGGTCGAGCGCCTCCGCCATTGCCGAAGACGTGCCCTCGACCGAACACTCAGTGCACAGCAAATCCCCAAACGGGGCGCCGCATCGGGTACAGCTATGACGTGGGTCGATGAGCGTGAGCGCGGCCAGGCAGTCTTGGCAAATAAGCGCACCGGCGCGCTCGCAGCCGGCGCATCGTGTTGGCGACAATGTCTCGAGCGCCTCGCGTGCCACCCGCTCGGCAAACGGTAGCAATTCGTCCGCAAACGGTAGGGCACCGGCACCCTGCAGACGGCTCAATATGTTCAGATGGCTCTTCAAGACACAACCCTCCCTACGTTCGGTCGCAGGGAGGGTTGTTGATTCGGCGCTATGATACCCCGATGCGCTCGGGGCAAGGCGGGCTAAATCCGCTCGCGGGCGTTATTCGCCGGCAGGCGGTTGTGGTGCGGACGAAGACGGGGTCGAACCCTCGCCACCATCCTGGCGCGGCTTGCGGGAACGGCGACGGCGACGGCGCTTTTGACCCTGGTCGGCCGAGCCCTCGCCACCGCGATCCTCGCGCGGCTCGCGCTCGTCGCGAGCGGCGCCACGCGAAGCCTTAGCAGTCGCTCCCCCGCCATCTCCGGGACGACGGCGCGTGACCTTGACCTCGCCATCCGAGACCTGATCGGCCACGGAGGGCACTGAGGGCTTCTGTTGCGCGCCCGAGGAATGGCGACGGCGCGGACGCGGCGCGCGCTCCTCCTCGCCACGCGACTTGCCGCCCTTGTCGGCAGGTGCATCGGAGGCCGAGGGGCCCTTGGAAGCGGCACCAGCCTCGCGAGCAGCTGCGGCGCGGAAGGCGTCCTCGCGCTCCTCGCTCGACAGATGACGGCGGCGGCGGCGTGTGGGGTTCATGCCACCGCCGCGATTCTGCTGCTGGGGCTGCTGAACCTCGCGCTCGCGAGAGGCGTTCTTGCCCGCGGCTGCAACCTCGGTAGCATCGCCCGAGCCCGCGCGCTTGCGGCGGCGACGGCCACCGGCGGCCTCCTCGGCCTCGGGTGCCTCGACCTTACCACGGCCCTTTCCGCGGCCACGGCCCTCGCCCTGGCTCTGAGCAGCGCGAGCATCGGAATCGGCATCGCGACGACGGCGCTTGGGCATCGACGTGCCGGCAAGACGGTCGGCGCTCGACAGGCCATCGCCCACGTCGACGCCGTTCTCGCGATCGAGCTCCATGAGCGCCAGGCGCATCTCGGGCGACTCGATGCGCTCGAGCACGTCGCGCGTCACGCAGTCGGGGCGGCAGTTGCAGCCCTGTTCGGCGGCCTTCTTTTTGCAGCCCTCCGAGCACGTCATATCGGCCAGGTTGACCTTAAAGACTTTGCCGTTCTCTAGGCGCAGCACCAGCTGCTCGCGCGGCGTGTCATATTCCTGGATACGCGCCTTGCCGAGCGGCGTATCGATGAGCGTCTTCTTTTTGGGCGCACGACTCTTAAAGTCCTTGTACGCCTCGAACTCATAACGCAGGCAGCACATCAGGCGACCGCAAACGCCGCTGATCTTGGACGAGTTGAGCGGTAGATCCTGCTCTTTTGCCATGCGAATCGAGACGGGCTCAAACTGTCCGCCAAAGCGCGTACAGCAGAGCTCCTGTCCGCACTGGGCATAGCCGCCCACCAGGCGGGTCTCGTCGCGCACGCCGATCTGGCGCATGTCGACGCGAATGTGCAGCGTCGAGGACAGATCCTTGACGAGCTGGCGAAAATCGACGCGCTCCTCGGCCGCAAAGTAGAACACGGCCTTCTCGCCGCCAAACAGGTACTCGACGCCGACCGGCTTCATCTCGAGGTCGAGCTCCTTGACCAGGCGGCGGAAGTCGACCATGGCCTCGTCGCCTTGGATGGCCAGGTCGTCGGCAAGCTGCAGGTCGATGTCGCTCGCCACGCGCAGCACGGGCTTGAGCGGCTGGCCAATCTCGTCTTGCGGCACCTCAAAGGGATCGGCCGTGACCAGGCCGATCTCGGTTCCGCGCTCGGTGGAGCAAATGGCATAATCGGCCTCGAGGATATCCAAATCCTGCGGATCGAACCACAGGTCGCGCGAGGCGTAGGTAAACTTAACGGGTACGACTAACGGCATTTCAGTGCCTTCCTGATATCGAACAGCATGACCTCGATGGCCAGCTGGGGAGTAACGTTTCTGGCGATGTTGCGCTCGGCGGTCGCGACTGCCTCGAGCGCCCGGGTGGCACCCGCAACATTGGTCGCGGCGGCAAGCCGACCGATCGTGTCGCGCACGTCTTCGTTCACCACGTCGGCTGCCTCGTCCTGAAGCGTCAGCAGCACATCGCGCATGAGCGTCCGCGCGCTCGCCAGCGCTTCCATGATACCCGAACGCTCGCGCGCGTTGAGTTCGCGCTTGTTGCGGTCCTCAAGCTGCTTCAATGCTCCACGCGACAGGTAGTCGGCGTTTTGTTCGAGCACCTTTTCCTGCGTGGACTTGACCTCGGCGAGCGGCGCCTTAACGGCGACGATGAGTGACTTGGCGCGGCTGAGCACGTCGGCCTCGTCGGCGGCGATAAGCGAATCGATGGCGCGAACCATCTGACGGCGGGCGTCCTGGCGCTCGGCGCTCTTGAGGAACTCGATGCCACGCGTGGGGCTTCCCGCTACGGCGACGGCCATGCGGCAACGCGCAGGGTCCTGACCGGTGGCGCGGCTCACGGCCTGCGCGGCGACGGTGGGCGATACCAGCCGAAACGGCACGCACTGGCAGCGGCTCACGATGGTGGGCAACATCACGTCTGCCGAGGTGCCCAGCAGGATGAACATAACGCCCTCGGGCGGCTCCTCGAGTGTTTTGAGCAGTGCGTTGGCGGTGTTGGCGCGCAGTTGCTCGGCACGGTCGATGATGTAGACCTTGGCCTTGGCACGGATGGGCGCCAGAGGCACGTCATCGAGCAGCTCGCGGGTCTGGGCGATGAGGTAGCCCGTGGCGCTCTCGGGCGTGTAATAGTGCACGTCGGGGTGTGTATGGCGGGCGACGCGCACGCAGCTATCGCATGAGCCGCAGCCATCCTGCTCGCACAGGAAGGCTTGGGCGAGCGCCCACGCGGCGTCGAGCTTGCCCGCGCCGGGCGCGCCCAAAAACAGGTAGGCGTGCGATGCGCGACCGCTGGCGACGGCATTGGTCAAAAAGTCGCGCACGCGCTCTTGGGTGTCGAGCTTGGCCAGTAGGCTTGCCTGAGCGGGGGCCATGCTACTCGGCCTCCTGGGCAAGCGCGGCGGTGACGGCGTCCTGGGAAATGTCGAGGCCGTAGGCGCGAACCTGCTCGACCGTCTGCGCGAAGACGTCCTCGATGGACGCGGTCGCGTCGATGAGCTTTACGCGGTTTGGTTCCTCGGCGGCAATGGCGCAAAATCCCTGGTAGACGCGCTCTTGGAAGGCCATGCCTTTTGCCTCCATGCGATCTGCCGCGCCACGGGCTGCCATGCGTAACGCCGCCTGCTCGGGTGTGATGTGGTAGACGAGCGTGAGCGCCGGATGCGTACCGGCGACAGCCAGGTTGTTGGCATCGCGTACCATCTGACGGTCGAGGCCATCGGCAAACGCCTGATAGCAGGTTGTGGAATCGTAGAAGCGGTCGCACAGGACCACCTTGCCGGCAGCAAGGGCGGGAGCTATGACCTCGTGCACCAGCTGGGCACGCGCCGCCTCGTAGAGCAGCAGCTCGCAGGTGTCACCCATCGCCGTGTTGGCGGGGTCGAGCAGCAGAGCACGGATCTTTTCGCTGATGGCGGTACCGCCCGGCTCGCGCAGGCTCACAACCTGGTAGCCAGCGAGTTCGAGCGCGCGGGCAAGCAGGCGCGCCTGCGTGGACTTGCCGGCACCGTCGACGCCCTCGAGCGTGATAAAGCTATGTTGAGCGGGCTCAAAAGCCATGGGCGCAGCCCCTTCCTACAAGGCGCGTAAATGCGATTTATAGCAACCAAGCCATGATACCCCAGTGCTCGGTGCGTCCCCAATGGCTAAAGGTGCCTTTCCAAAGTTGCGGTGAAATAGGGACTGATTGAAGCTCTGAGACCGCCAAACAGTCCCTATTTCACCGCAACTTATGATGGGGAATTTTGGACGCTGGGTATAATCGTCGTATTGCATTGAAATGTGGCGAAAGGAGTGGCAATGTCTCGGTATTGCGCCTCGTGCGGCAAACTTCTTGCAGATGATGCCAAGTTCTGCACCTCGTGCGGTGCACCCGTTGAGCAGACGATCGCGAGCAATAGCCAGCCCGCGTTTGAGCAGACCGGCTCCCTCAATACGCCGCAGACCAAACCGGACGATCATCTCGCCTATCGTCCCGACCCCGCCGACGGCCCCGCGGCAATCGAAACGACGCAGCGCATACCTGTCGCGGGCACTTCAACCCAACAGCAACCGGCATCTGCATGCGTGTCCGATTCGGCACAGGCCCCCACCTTCAAAAAGAGCGGCACCGGGCCGCTTATCGCCGTTATCGTTGTGCTGGTGGCGATCATCATCGCTCTGGTCGTTTTCTTTGTGATCAAGCCTTTCGACAACGCCGCCACGCAGACGACTGCCGAGGTAGCTAAGCTGCACCATGACGTCGACGACGATGACCTAAAGCCTCTCGGCGATCCCAACAGCCTGTACGACGATGATGACGATGACGACGAGGATGGCGGCGAAGCAACGCTCTCCGAGCAGAATCTCTACCGCCGACTGAGCGAATACTACGACTTACTCGAAGACCTCGACAACTACGTCCGTGGCTGCGCGCAGAACTTCAACGGCAGCTATCTGGAAGAGGATCGAACCACCCGTCAAAATCTCGCCGACGACGCCGAGCGCACGGAGGACACCATCGAGCAGTATTACGACATCGTCGAGGACCTGGACGTCCCGACGAGCTCCAAGAACTACAGCTCCTGGAAAGACATCGTTGCCCTGTATGACGACCTGGACCACCGCATTGACGCGATCTGCGATGCCTGGGAGATCAGCCTGAAATACTCCAAACCCGCAGACCACAAGAATGAGATCGTGGCGCCGCTGTCGCGCGACAACGTGGCGGGAACCAATGACAATAAGTACCGCCTAGACTTTGAGGAGCGCTATCCCGGCGCCAAACCCGTCGAAGTGAACTAGCGATTTGTCGTTCCCGAGCCGGCAGTTAGGGACGTTCCTAAACTGCCGGCAGAAAAGGAACGTCCCTAACTGCCGGATAAAAAACGAGCGAGGATTTTGAGGTCCTCGCTCGTTTTTGTTTTAGGTGATGTTTCGACCGTGCGGCTACTTGTCGGCAGCGGTCTTTTTGGCAGTCGACTTCTTGGCCGTCGTCTTTTTGGCCGTCGTCTTCTTGGCAGCAGTCTTCTTTGTCGCCGTGGTCTTCTTCACCGTGCTCGCCTTAGTCGTGGTCTTACGGCCGCGGACGGGCTTCTTCTCCTTGGTCGGGCAGTCCATGTTCACGCAGATGCGCCACGGGCCGCGCGCCGTGTTGACCACCACGATGGGGGCGCCGCACTCGGGGCAGGTCTCACCCGTCGCCTCGAGCTTACCGCGCGCCGGCAGAGGATAGCTCACACCGCAGTCATCGTAGTTGGTGCAGCGGATAAAGCGCTTGCCGCTCTTCTCACTCTTGTGTGCGATCAGGTCGCCATGGCGTCCGGCCTCGGCGCACACCTTGCACTCGCCCACCTTAAGGTCGGGCTCGTAGTTGGTGGGGCACGTCGGGTTCACGCAAATCTCGAAGGCCTTCTGGCGGAACGGCTGGCATTTAATGCGCGGCGCGCCGCACTCGGGGCACACGGCCGCCTCGCCCTCGAGCGGACTCACCTTGACGCCGCTCGGCACCGGATAGGTCACATCGCAGTCGGGCCAGCCCATGCAGCCAATAAAGCTGCCACGGGTCTTGGCACTCGTCTTCATAACCAGGTCCTTGCCGCACTTGGGGCAAGCGCCCACGCGCGCATCGGCCGTGACGGCGTCGCTGATGGCGTCGCCCAGCTCCTGCGTGTGCTTGAGCAGCTCGTCGAGCACGCCAGCCAGCAGCGCGCGCGAGTGCGTCACGACATGCTCTTCGGTATCCTCGCCGCGCTCGACGCGGGTCATATCGCCATCAAGCTCGCTGGTCATATCGGGGCTCGTGATGCGCGGGGCAAATTGCGTCAGTGCGTCGATGATGGCGATGCCCAGCTGGCTCGGCTCAACGGGATCATTTTTGAGATAGCGCACGGCATACAGGCGCTCGATGATGCTCGCACGCGTGGACTTGGTACCCAGGCCGCGCTTTTCCATCTCCTGCACGAGCTTGCCCTGGCTGTAGCGCGCGGGCGGCTCGGTCTGCTTGGCCTCGAGCTTAATGTCAAACACATCGACCGTATCGCCCTGCTCCAACGACGGCATCTGCTCATCGCGCTTAAGGCCGTACGGATAGGCCTCGCGGAAGCCCGGAGTCACGAGCACATCGCCCGAAGCCACGAACGGCTCACCGTTCACGTCGAGCTCGAGCTTGGTGTTCTCGATGGTCGCGGGACCCATAAGCGTCGCCAGGAAGCGACGGGCGATCAGGTCATAGAGCTTGCGCTGGCCGCCGTCGAGCGTGGACGGATCGCCCTCGCCCGTGGGGTAGATAGGCGGGTGGTCGGTGGTCTCGACTTTACCGCGCGTGGGCTTCATGGGACCAGCGAGTACCTTTTTGCACACGGGCGCCAGCGCCGGGTTGATCTTTGCCAGGTCACTCACCACGGCGCCCAAATCGAGCGTCGCGGGATACACGGTGTTGTCGACACGCGGGTAGCTGATGAGGCCCGCCATGTAGAGGGACTCGGCGATGCGCATGGTACGCGCAGGCGAGATGCCCTCGGCCGCGGCGGCAGCCTGCAGCGAGGTCGTCGCAAACGGCGTGGGCGGCTGCTGCTTGCGGGAGCGCTTGGTCACCGCGGCGACGGTTGCCGTCGTAGCGCCGTCAACATGGCCGTACGCCGTCTCAGCAGCATCCTTGTCGGTAAAGCGCGCCGTCTTGTGCGCGATCTTAAAGCGATCGTCCTCGGCAGCGCCTTGCGCGGCGCCCATGCCGCGGATCTGCCAATAGTCCTCGGGCACAAACGCCATGCGCTCGCGCTCGCGCTCGACCACCAGGGCGAGCGTCGGCGTCTGCACGCGGCCGGCGGAACGCACGTTACCAAAGCCGCCAAACTTGGCGAGCGTCAGGTAACGCGTGAGCACCGCACCCCAGATGAGGTCGATGTGCTGACGGCTCTCGCCGGCGTCGGCCAGATTCTGGTCGAGCGAGACGAGGTTATCGAAGGCCTGCGTGATTTCGGCCTTGGTAAACGAAGAATACTGGGCGCGGGCGACCGGCAGGTCCGGTGCAACCTCGCGCACCTTGTTGAGGGCGTCCGAACCGATCAGCTCGCCCTCGCGATCGAAGTCCGTGGCGATGATGACACTGTCGGACTTCTTAGCCAGGTTCTTGAGCGAGCGAATGAGTTCCTTCTCGGCCGGCAGTTTAATGACCGGTGCCCACGTGAGGTAGGGCAGGCTCTCGAGCTTCCAGCCCTTAATGGAGATACCGTCGGCAAGGAACGGCTTGCGCTTGGTGTCGTAGGGCGGACGGGCCAGGCCGTCGGGCATATCGGCCGGCAGCATCTCGCCGTCCTCGGTCACCGAATACCAGCCCAGCTTTTTATCGAACAGCACGCTGTCGCAAAAATCAGGCGCAAGGATGTGACCGGCCAGGCCGATGGTCACGCACTCCTCGCCCTTCCACTCAAAACGGTAGATAGCGGTGTTGTACACCTTGTCCTTTTTGGGTTTGCCCGTGGACAGACGCTCGGCAATCTGACGCGCGGCGTCGTTTTTCTCGGCGATGATGAGCTTCAAAAGAGGCTCCTATCTCGTGTCTCTGCGGCTACGCCCGCCCGTATGGCGGCCGATTTACGCCCTTGCTTGCTCGATCTGCCCGATGAGCCAATCGCACCAGGCATCCATGCCCTCGCCCTTGCGCGCGCTCACAGCAAACCGCGGCGCCTGCGGATTGAGGTCATCGAGTGTCTTAGTATACCTATCCATGTCAAAATCGAAAGCCGGGGCCACGTCGACCTTGTTGAGCAACTGCGCGCCGGCGTGCTGGAAGATGCCCGGGTACTTGATGGGCTTGTCGTCGCCCTCGGGCACCGAGAGAATCATGATGGACAGGTTCTCACCCAGGTCAAAGTCGACCGGGCAGACCAAGTTGCCCACGTTTTCGATAAAGATGACGTCGATGTTTTGAAGACCCACCGCCTGGTCAAACGCGTCAACGGCCTCCATGATCATGTTACCCTCGAGGTGACACAGACCGCCCGTGTTGATCTGGATGGCGGGCATGCCGGCTTCCTTCATGGTGATGGCGTCGACATCCGAGGCAATATCGCCCTCGATGACGGCGCAGCGCAAGCCGGCCTTGTCGCGCAGGCGCTCGTTGGTGCCCAGGATCGTGGTGGTCTTGCCCGAACCGGGGCTCGACAGCACATTGATCACATAGGTGTTTGTCTCATTAAATCGCTGACGCAGCTGATCTGCCAGGCGCTCGTTGCGCGACAGAATCGGCGATGCGATATCAATCGTTTTCTCGGCCATACTTAGCGCTCCTTACTTTGGCCCCTTTATACCCCATCACTAGATGGCTAGCGGGCTAATCGTCGGGGGTTTCGATTTCGATGCTCGCGATATCGAGCTCGCGGCCGTGCAGTAGGCGCACGTTGGCACCACCACACTGGGGACAGCGACAGTGGAAACGATCGTGGTCGAAAACCTCGCCGCAGTCCAGACACTCGCTTTGTGGATGGACCTCCTCCACGGCAAGCTCGCAGCCTCGCGTGAGCGGGTCCTCGTCGCGAAACGTCTCCCACGCAAAGTCAAGCGCCTCGCGCACGACCTCGGTCATATCCCCGATACGCAGCGTTACCAAAACGGCGCGCGAGGCCCCCGCCCCACGCGCCGCACGAATCACTGTATCGAGTATGCCGTTGACAATGCCAACCTCGTGCATACCGATTTACTCCTCGCTATCCTCTTCGTCGTCCGAAAACAGGTCCAGACGGCTCACAAACAAGCCCTCCTTACCCTCGCGCGCGGTAATGACCACGCGAGCGATGGCGAGCGAAATCTCGTAGAGCGAGAGCAGGGCGCCATACATGAGGCCCAGCGTAACGGGCGAGCCGTCGGGCGTAATCACAGCCGAGCCCGCAAGCAGGCCAACGTATACGTAACGCCAGGCACTGCGGAAGGCCGCATAGGACACAATATGGAAGACGGACAGGTAGAAGATGATGAGCGGCAGCTCAAACGCCACACCAAAGCCGATCATAAAGAGCAGCTCCATGTTGACGTAGTTCTCCAGGTCGGGCAGCGCCGTGGCGACGGCCGAGGTCTCACCGATAAGCCACTCAAAGCCCGCCGGGATGATGATGAAGTAGCAGAAGATAGCGCCCAGGAAGAACAGCACCGTCGAGGCGAGCACCGTGGGCACGACCCATTTGCGCTCGTTGGGACGCAGTGCCGGCAGGAAAAATGCCAGAATCTGCCAGATGATCATGGGCGTGCACATGACCACGGCCATCTTGATGGCCAGCGAGAAGCGCAAGCCAAAGCCGCCGAGCGTGGTAGTGATGTAGAACTTACCGTCCGGCACAAAGGAGCGGATAGGGTCTTCCAAGATGTCGAGCACCACGGGCGTGGCGAAATACAGCACGATGGCGGCGGCAAACACCGACACGACCACGATAGTCAGGCGGCGACGGAGCTCTCCCAAGTGATCGAAGAGCGGCATGCGCGCAGGTCCGATAGGCATTACTCATCGCCTCCCTTCGGGGCATCGGCGGCAGCGGCGTCGTCCTCGGCCTCGAGCTCGCGAGCGAGCTGGTCGACGACGGCCTTGCGCTTGCGGGGACGACGGGCGTAGAGGTCGGCCGTCGTGGGCTCTGCCGGCTCGGGCTCGGGCTCCGGCTCTGCAGCAGATTCGGGCTCGACGGCGGCAGCGGCGACAGCGGCAGGCTCGGCGCCCTCGGCCTCGGACTCCTCAGCAGCACCCTCGCCCTCGGCGGCAGCCTCGCTCGCGGCCTTCTCGGCAGCAAGACGGGCGCGACGCTCGGCAAAGGTCTCCTTCTTGGCGGGCGCTGCCGTCTCGGCGGCATCCTCGTCCGCATCGGAATCGTCGTCGGTCGCAGCAGCCTTCTTGGGCTTGACCGGGGCCGACGCGGCCTCGCTCACCGGATCGATAATCTCGGACTGAACAACGGCCGTCATCTTTTCCTGCGTCTCGCGGAACTGACGGATGGCACGGCCGATCGTGCGGCCCATCTGCGGGAGCTTATCCGGGCCAAACAGCAAAAAGCCGAAGACCACGATGATCGCGAGCTCACCCTCTCCAATACCAAACACACATACCTCCAAGGCTCGATGTGAGTCGAGCCCGCACCGCGCCATTCGGCCGGAACTCGTCTATTCATTCGGTCAAGTATAGCGCCCGGACGCCAAAACGTCCGAGCGCATCACAAACATATGCCAAACGGCACGCCCTTTTGGGGGCAAAGATTATGCAGCGGTGATCGAAATCTCCTGGTCGACACCCAACAGCTGAACCACGCGCATCACCGGGGGCTGCACATTGGTGCAGCTAAAGCGCTTGCCGTGGTCGACCGCGTGGTGCGCGGCGCCCACGAGCACGCCAATGCCCGTCGAATCGATGTAGCTCACCTGGGCAAAATCGAGCTCAACGGCCTCAGTGGGCTGCTCGAGCGCCAGGTCGATGGCATTGCGCAGGCTATCGGCGTTAGAGATATCGATCTCGCCGGTTACCTTAATGGTGTAGAGCTCTGGCGTGGGGTTGGTGGAAATACCCAAATCCATGTATACGCTCCTTTACGTATCGAAAGTGCGGATAGTACGGGAAGCCGCGCGTTAGGCGCGCTCGGCACGCGCAAGCTCGGCAGCGACGAGCTTAACGGCCAGCACCAGCACATCGAGCGCGGCCTCCAAGTCCTCGACCGTGGGATAGCTCGGCGCGATGCGGATGTTGGTGTCGCGCGGATCCTTGCCATAGGGCCAGGTGGCACCGGCCGGCGTGAGCTTAACGCCCAGGTCTGCGCAAAGCGCGGCGACCTTTTGAGCCGAGCCCTCGGGACCATCGAAGCTTACAAAGTAGCCGCCGCGGGGGTGCGTCCAGGTGGCACAGCCCGTATCGCCCAGGCCCTCGGTGAGCTTGCGCTCAACGGCCTCAAAGCGCGGGCGCAAGAACTCGGCATGCTTTTTCATGTGCTCCTTGACCGCCTCGATGGTGGGAAGGAAACGCACGTGGCGCAGCTGGTTGAGCTTATCGGCGCTGATGAGGCCGGCCTTCAGGCGCTTGGAGAACTCCGCGATAACCGCGGGGCTCGCACCGATAAAGCCGATACCGGCACCCGGGAAGGTGATCTTGGACGTCGAGGCGAATGCCACCACGCGGTCCTCGGTGCCCGCCGCGCGGGCAAGATCGAAGATGTTGGCAAGCTTGTCGGTCTCGTCGTACAGGTCGTGCACGCAGTAGGCGTTGTCCCAGAAGATGCGGAAATCGGGCGCGGCCGTGGGCATCTCGACCAGGCGACGCACGGTGTCCTCGCTAAAGGTGATACCCGTGGGGTTGGAATACTTGGGCACGCACCAGATGCCCTTGATGGAATCGTCGGCGGCAACGAGGCGCTCGATCTCGTCCATATCGGGGCCGTTGTCGGTCATCGCGACGGGAACGTTCTCGATACCCAAGTCGGCGGTAATGCCAAAGTGGCGATCGTAGCCGGGAACCGGGCACAGGAACTTGACCTTCTTGCCGTCGTGCGCTGCCTCGTAAGCCTCCCAAGGGTCGCTACCACACGAGCCGCAACGCCAGAACATACCGGCGATATCGTGCTCGATCAGCAAACTCGACGAACCCAGCACGAGCGTCTGCTCGGCGGGGCAACCCAGGAACTCCCCCGCCAGCTTGCGTGCCGAGGGAATGCCCTCAAAGCAGCCGTAGTTGGAGCAGTCGACGTTGCCGTCGTGCAGATCGGCATCGGCATTGAGGATATCGAGCATGGGTCGAGAGATGTCCACCTGGGAGGGCGACGGCTTGCCGCGGGCCATGTCGAGCGCCAGGCCCTTGGCCTTGACCTCGGCGACCTCGGCCTTGAGCGCCTCGATGGCGGCATCGAGTTCGGTGGTTTCCATCTTCTGGTAGATCGTCTGCATGGGTGCGACCTTTCACGAAGCGGTACGTTGCAATTTTTCTAAGTATAGACCGCCACCGTCGCAACGTTATGAAGCCGTGATAGATTAAGTCCATCGCAATGAATTACGAATCGCCGCGCATGCCGGCGTGGAGCGCCCAAGGAGGCACTATGGAGTACGGATCGTTCCAGGCCGAGGAATTCGGCGACCTGCAGCGCCTGGTCGACGGACTGTTTTACGACCGCCACGCCATCGACCGCCTGGATCTGATCGTACAGGCCGAAATCTTGGACCTGGCGCCCGATCTCATGGAAATCGTCAACCTGCTACCGCCCGGCTATTACGACCGCCAGTCACTTTGCGACCAGCTCAACTCCGCCTTGGCCGCCCACGGCTGGGGCGCCATCTACGGCACCGTGGAATAAACCTAGTCATTTAAGAACGTCCCGAATGACTAAAACGCCGCCCGTGATGGTGTTCACGGGCGGCGTTTTCAAACTTGTATGCGCTTTTACTCGTTTTTGGGCGCGGGGTGTTTGCAGACCACGCTCATGTAGATCATGCCGAGGACGGCCGCGGTGACCGAACCGGCAAGGATGGCGGCCTTGGCAGCCAGAACCTCGAACTGAGCCGTCGGGAAGGCAAGGCCGCTGATGAGAATCGACATGGTAAAGCCGATGCCGCCCAGAATGCCCACACCGGCGATCATGTGCCAGTTGACGTTATGCGGCAGCTCGCAGGCCTTGAGCTTGACCAGCGCGAACGTCATGCCAAAGATGCCGATCGGCTTGCCCAGCAGCATGCCAAAGTACACGCCAAGCGTCACCGGGTCGGTGAGCAACGTGCTCATGTCCACGCCCACCAGGCGAACCTGCGCGTTGACGAACGCGAAGATCGGCAGGATCACAAAGTTAACCGGCGTGGAAATCAGGCGCTCCATGCGGATGAGCGGAGGGGTGACGCGGTGCATGACGCGCTCGACCTTGGTGGTCGAGACGGTAAAGTCGTGCTGGCCCAAGATGTGCGCCTCATCGTCGTAGCGATCGTCGAGCAGCGGCAGGCACTCGCCCAGCCAATCGGTGAGGCTATCGAGCTTGACGCCACACTTAGCCGGAATGGTAAAGGCCAGGATGACGCCGGCGAGCGTAGCATGCACGCCGCTCTTGAACATGCAGAACCACAGCAGCAGGCCCAGCACCGTATACGGAGCCAAGCGGTAGTGCTGAGTCTTGTTGAGCCACACGAGTGCGCAGGTCACAACCGCGGCGGCGCCCAACCAAAACGGGTTGGGGCTCTGACCATAAAAGATGGCGATAGCGGCGATGGAGATCAGGTCGTCGGCGATGGCGAGCGTCGAGAAAAACACACGCACGCCGTTGGGCACGCGGTTGCCCAAAAGCGACAGCACGCCCAGCGCAAAGGCGATATCGGTTGCCATGGGAATGGCCCAGCCGTTGCGGGCGCCGGCATGGTTAAAAATAAGGTAGATGCAGGCGGGAACGACGACGCCGCCCACAGCGGCCAGCATGGGGAGCATAGCCTGACGCGGGTTCTTGAGCTCGCCGACCGTCATCTCGTACTTAAGCTCAATGCCCACCAGCAAAAAGAAGATCGCCATGAGGAAGTCGTTGACGAAAAGCTCAACGGTCAGGCCGGCCGTAAAATGCCCCAGGCCCACATACAGCGGAGTCTCCAAAAAGTGATGGATGGCCTCGTAGGCATCGGTGTTGGCGCAGATAACGGCGGCGATGGCGGCAAACACCATGACGGCGGCCGAAATCGTGCCGTTCTCGGCGATGCGCTCCCAAATGTCGTGACGTTCAAAACGCTTGCGCTCACGGACGTTGAACAGCTGCTCGGGTGCTGCCATGGGCGGCTCCTTTCACGGGAAGGCTCCCGTCTTAAAAAAGCACGGCCCGCCCAAGTGGCGGCGCCGCGCTCTAACGTATTACGCTTGCATCTAGCCTACCCTGCGCGACAAGCGCGCAAGCTCGGCCGAAAAGCGGAACCACAGGTTGAACATTATTTGCTCAACGGCACGGGCGCGCCTGTCCAAGAGACGACGCGGCGCCGTGCACAAAAAACGACCGGAGCGCGGGGCGTCCGCGATCCGGTCGTCGGTGTTAGGTCAAAAGAACCTAGCAGGCGGCCATGATAGGGGCAGCGACCTGCTTCTTACGGGAGAGGACGCCCGGCATCCAAACGCCATCGTGCTCGTCGGCAATGCCCAGACCCTTCTGAGCGGCTTCGGTCTCGCCCTCGAGCAGGACCTGCGAGCCCTCCTCCATGATGTCGGTGATGCACAGGACGATGCCGTCGGCACCCTTCTCGGCGGCATAAGCGCGCATGGCCTCGCGGATCTCGTCGATCATGCCGAGCGCACGGGTCTTGTCGACGGTCTCGTACTGACCGATGAGCAGCTTCTTGCCAGCGGGTTCGAACATCTTGATGTCGTTGCCGACCATCTCGGCAGCAGTGAAGGAGCCGGACGGACGGGTGAGGAAGACCTCCATGCCAAACTTGACCGGGTCGACGCCCACCTGCTCGCCGAGCTTGGCGGTAACGGCGCGGTCGACATCAGTGGTGGTGGGGCTCTTGAGCATGAGCGTGTCGGTCATCATGGCCGAGAGCAGCAGCTTGGCCTGGACGTCGGAAAGCTCAACGCCGAGCACGCCGGCGAGCTTGGTGACGATGGTGCAGCTGGAACCCCAGGGCAGGCAGATGTAGTGCAGCGGGCCGGCGGTCTCGAAGTCGCCGATGCGATGATGGTCAACGACGCCAAAGACCGTAGCGTCCTTAAGGCCGGCAATGGACTGGGCGGACTCGTTGTGGTCGGTGAGGACGACGAGCTGACCGGCCTCGACGGACTCGATCACGCGGGGCTCGGCAATGCCGGCGTCGGCGAGCAGCTTGGCAGACTCGGCCGGAAGCTGGCCCAGGGCGCAGGCCTCGTAGGTGTTGCCGGCATACTCAACCTGGTTGAGCAGCTGAGACAGGACGACGGCGCTCATGATGGCGTCGTTATCGGGGTTCTGGTGGCCAAAGACAAGAACGTTTGCCATGGATATCCTCCACTTGATATGTGTACTTGGACGTAGCTATGGTAGCACGCTAGCGTCGAGCCTTCGCAGATGGAAGGGCCGCGGCACAATTTGTGGCAACCATTGGGGCCAAGTCTGCCCCTCGCACCATGTTGGTGCAAAGTAACCTGACCCCCTTGCACCAGCTATTTGCCGGCGGCGCGCAGGGCTACGTAGGCGGCACCGATGATACCGGCGTCGTTGCCGAGCGAGGCGACCTCGATGGGCGTCTCGCGCGAGACGGAAAACGCGTACTGCTTAAAGTGCTCGCGCACGGCGTCGAGGTAGACATCAGCCGAGGCGGAGGCGCCGCCGCCGATCAGGAACATCTCAGGGTCGACCACGTTGGCGATAAGCGCCAGGGCACGGCCGAGGTAGTCGGCCATGGTATCGGCCGCGGCAAGCGCGAGCTTATCGCCCTCGCGGCAGGCTTGGAATACGTCCTTGGAATCGGAAGGACCGGTGAGCTCGATGGGCTCGACGCCCGCGGCTTTGCACTCGGCCAGGTAATTGCTCACCACGCCGGTGGCGCTGGAATACTGCTCCAGGTGGCCATGGCCACCGCAGCCGCAGGTGCGCTCCTCGTCGGGATTCAGGCACATGTGGCCAATCTCGCCGCCGGCACCCACAACGCCCGACACCACGTCGCCGTTAATGATGACGCCGCCGCCCACGCCGGTACCGATGGTGACCATCACGACGTTCTGCACGCCCTTGGCAGAGCCGAGCCAGGCCTCGCCCATAGCTGCGGCGTTGGCATCGTTCTCGTACTTAACGACCGCATCGGGGCAGTGCTCCTGGATGGCAATCCTGAGCTCGGGCAGGTTGATGGCAATGTTGGCCTTGACCTTGGCATCGCCCGCAGCAGGAATGGGGCACGGAACGGCCAGGCCGATGCCCGCCACAAAGGCGCGCGGAATCTGAGCCTTGGCGACCACCTGGTCGATGGCCTCGGTCACCGCGGCAAAGCCCGCAGCGTCAACGATGGGAGGCGTGGGCACGCTGGCCTTGGCAAGCAGGTTGCCATCCTCGTCGAACAGGCCCTCCTTAACCGAGGTGCCGCCAACGTCGATGCCGATGTAGTACTGCTTAGGTTCCATGGGAGCCCACCTTTCTCGTTTAAACATTGCCTGTATGGTACCGCTCCTAAGGCAAAAACCTGCCAAAAAGGGACAGGTTTGTTTTGGCAGGTTTTATCTGGGCAAATGCAAGGCATCTGATTTGGTCCGCCGGACAGCTAAACGACTCGACCCGCCCCAGGCGGACCATCTTGCTCAATCCAGCATTAATCGAGAATTTCATTTAGAGCGCTCTAGTTTTTCTTGTAGAGCGTCTTTTAGTATTATCTTTCTCGAACTTTTATTTCAAAGTAATAGGGATGCTTACGTCTTGGCTATACTTCCTTTTGCATCCATTCAAGCTGGAAAGGAGGTTCCATGATTCCCAAATATGAGTCAATAGCTGCGGATATTCGTCGCAGCATCGAGGATGGCGCCCTTAAGCCGGGCGACAAACTGCCCACCGTCGTTGAGTTCTGCGAGCTGTATGGCGTTTCCAAAATCACCGTCAAACGAGCGATTGAGCAGATTACCGAGGAAGGCTTGGTCACGAGTCGTCGCGGATCGGGCACCTACGTCAAAGACGCCGCAGGGCTCCCCGGCAAAGCGTTTTTCCAGGGCAAGAATGACCGCGCCCAAGGCTTTTCGTACGAGCATCGCGGCGAGAAGGTCGCCTCGGTGGTCTACGATTTCTCGATCGTCAATCCGCCGGCAGAGGTTGCCACCCAGCTGGGAATGGCCGAAGACGACTTTGCCTATCACATCGTGCGCGTACGCGAGGTCGATGGCCTGCCCATCGTTATCGAGTACACCTATATGCCGCTCGAGCTGATCCCGGGTCTGAAGAAAAAGGACCTGTACGCGTCGGTCTACAGCTATATCCGCGAGCAGTGCGGGCTTAAGATCTCGAGCTTCCACCGCACCATCCGCGCCGTGACGGCAACCGAGGAAGAGGCTGAGCGCTTGAACACCAAGCCCGGCTCTCCCCTGCTCGAGCTCAACCAGATTGGCTTTTTGGACAGCGGTGCCGCGTTTGAGTACTCAATCTCGCGCAACGTTGGCGACCGCTTTGAGCTGCACAACGTAACGTTGGCTTAAGTTTGTAATCCGGCGGGCGCTCGCTTTGGCTTATTTCGCGAGGCGCCTGCGCAACCTGATGGGGGTATGCACATGTCCGATTTGATTAAACTCACGCCGATCTTCCACGAGAAGATTTGGGGCGGCCGCCAGCTGGAGACCGTCTTTGGCTATGACATTCCCGAGGGTCCCATCGGCGAGTGCTGGGCCATCTCGGCTCATCCCAACGGCGACTGCCAGATTGCGGAGGGCCCGTACGCCGGCCACACGCTGTCGTGGCTGTGGGCCGAGCACCGCGAGCTCTTTGGCAACTGCGAGGGCAAGGAGTTCCCGCTGCTCATTAAGATTCTGGACGCCAAGGACGATCTGTCGATTCAGATCCACCCCAACGACGAGTACGCCGCCGAGCACGAGAACGGCAGCCTGGGCAAGACCGAGTGCTGGTACGTACTGGATTGCGAGCCCGGCGCCACGATTATCGTCGGCCAGCGCGCACATGACCGCGCCGAGGCCGCGCAGATGATCGAAGAGGGCCGCTGGGACGAGATGCTCAACGTACTTCCGATCCACAAGGGCGACTTTTTCCAGATTGACTCCGGCACCGTGCACGCCATCAAGACTGGCACGCTGATTCTGGAGACGCAGCAGTCGAGTGACGTGACGTATCGCCTGTACGACTACGACCGCCCCGGCACCGACGGCAAGCTGCGTCCGCTGCACATTGAGCAGAGTCTGGACTGCATCAACTTTAACGCGCAGGCCCCGACCGACGGCACCGTGACCGCGCCCGAGGTCGATGGCGTGACCGAGCTTGAGTCCAACCCCTGCTACACCGTCGACCGCGTGCGCGTGGACGGCAGCAAGACCCTGGAGCAGCGCTGGCCCTTCATGTGCCTGTCAGTCATCGACGGCGAAGGCACCGTCTGCGGCGACCCCGTCCACAAAGGCAGCCACCTGCTGACCCCGAGCACCGTCAGCTCCATCGACCTCGAAGGCAAGATGGAACTGATCGTCTCGCACCTGTAGATCGCACCAACAACCCAAACGCAACAAGGGGCTCCCCCGTTCATCAACGGAGGAGCCCCTACTCACATCTATTTATCAGCCCACCCGGCTCTCCAGATCAAAAAGCGGACGAGCAAAGCGACGTTCGTCCAGCAACGTTACCCAAGGACCTGGGCGGGCGTATAGGGCAACATCGATCGCGAGTTCCGCACGAGCCGGAGAGCACTTAATGTGCTCTCCGTGCGAGCAGGACTGCCCGAGCAGGCGATGTTGCCCTATACGCCCGCCCAGGTCCGCCGGGATCACGACAGCTTGACGATCGGAGCGAATCCTTTCATTAGCTTTTTGGTCTGGCCGGTCTTTTCGAATTGGACCTCGATCATGTCTCCGACGACCGAGATCACGGTGCCCGTGCCAAAGGTCTTGTGGCTCACGGTGTCGCCCGCCGCAAAGTCCTGCGATGCGCTCGCGCGGTCGACCTTGCGCTCCACCGTCGGTGACACCTTGGACGACGGCTTTTTGGCGCGCGGCGCCCCCGAGCCAAAGGTCGAGGCGACGCGGCCGGCATCGGGCGAAACGCCGCGATGGCGCTCAGTTCCGTAGCTGCTGCCGCCAAAGAAGTCGTCGAAGCTCGAACCGCCGCGCGAGCCGGAACCGCCGGTCGAGCGCGTGCGCGAGCCAAACACCTTGCCACCATACATGTCCGAGCCCATGCCCGAGCCAAAGGTACCGTGACGGTCGCCGCGCTTCTCCCAGCCCGTGCCCTCAAAGCCGGCAGAGCCAATACCGCTAAACTCGATATCCTCAAACGGAATCTCGTTAAGGAAGCGCGAACGCGGGTTAACCGAAGTCGAGCCGTAGGTACGGCGCGTCGCCGCATATGTTAGGAACAGACGCTTGCGGGCGCGCGTGATGGCGACGTATGCCAAGCGACGCTCTTCCTCGAGCTTGCCCGGATCGTCGCTGCCGCCAAAGTCGTGCACGTGCGGGAAGATGCCCTCCTCCATGCCGGCAACGAAGACCGCAGGGAACTCCAGGCCCTTGGCGGAGTGGATAGTCATCATGGTAATGGCATGCGTCTCGCCGGCAAGAGAATCCAGGTCGGAACGCAGGGCCAGCCACTCCATGAGGGCGGGCAGCGCCTTGCAGGTAAGCGGGCCATAGGTGCGCTCAATCTCGTCGGCATGCACGGCACCCGCGGGCAGCTCCGTCGGCGCGGCATAGGCATTGCCCGCGATGGCGGCAGCCAGAGCATCCTGCGGAGAGAGCGCCGGAGCCGCCAGACTGTCGAGCGGATTGGAGCCAGCGGCGTCACGGGCGCCGACCAATGCCTCAAACGAGGATGCGGGTGCGGACGGTCCGGGCTCGGGCACAGGTGCGCTCACCACGACGGGCTCGGGCTCGGCATCGGCCGGCACATCGGCAACGCCAGCCGCGCGCAGCTCTTCCAAGCTCTCGAGCGTACCCTCGATATCCTCGTGCGTCTCCTCAAATTCGGCCGCAACGCCCAGGAATTCCTGGATGTTCTCGGCGCGGCTCTCGGACTCCATGGTGCCCTCGGCGCGGAACGCCTGCAGCAGGCCCGTTTTGTCGACGATCATCTCAACGACGTCCTTGAGCTCGCCGTCCATGCGGCGGCCCTCGCGCACCAGCGCCACAAAGCTCGACAGGCCGTTGCGCACCTTGGCACTAAACATGCCCGTCTCGGCCGTTGCGATCTCGCAGGCCTGGAAGAACGAACAGCGGTTATCGCGCGCCAGCTGCTCGATCTTTTGAATCGAGGTGGAGCCGATGCCGCGGCGCGGCGTGTTGATGACGCGCTTGACGCTCATCTCATCGGCCGGGTTCACAATCATCTTGAGGTAGGCCATGACGTCGCGAATCTCGGCACGGTCGAAGAATCGCGTGCCGCCGACGATCTTGTAGGGCACGCCCGCGCGCAGGAACATATCTTCGAGGATACGCGACTGGGCATTGGTTCGGTAGAAGACGGCGATATCGTCGTAGCTCGTGCCCTTGGAGTGCAACTTTTCGATCTCGCCGGCAATCCAGCGGCCCTCGTCGCGCTCATCGCTCGCCTGAAAGGCCTGGATCTTCTCGCCGTCGCCCTCGGCCGTAAACAGGCGCTTGTCCTTGCGTTGCGAGTTGTGGCGCACCACGGCGTTGGCGGCGCTCAGGATATGACCCGTGGAGCGGTAGTTCTGCTCCAACTTGACGGTCTTGCAGTTTTTAAAGTCCTTCTCAAAGTCCAGGATGTTGGTGATATCGGCGCCGCGCCAGCTGTAAATGGACTGGTCGTCGTCGCCCACGACCATGAGGTTTTGGTACTTGGCGGCCAGCAGGTTGGCGATCTCGTACTGGACGTGGTTGGTGTCCTGATACTCGTCGACGCTAATGTAGCGGAAGCGCTCCTGATACTTGTCGAGCACCTCGGGGCGGGTGCGCAGTAGCTCGAGCGTGCGCACGAGTAGGTCGTCGAAGTCCATGGCGTTGGCAGCGCGCAGGCGGCGCTCCAGCTCCATATAGACCTGCGCGGCCTTTTTGTCGTTGGGGCTGTCGGCGGATTTGAGCATGTCCTCGGGCCCGATCATGGCGTTTTTGGCCGAGCTGATTTTGCTACGGATCATGTTGATGGGGAACTGCTTTTGCTCGATGCCGAGCGCCTGCATAATGTCGCGCACCATGCGCTTGGAATCATCGTCATCGTAGATGGTGAACTGGCCGGTGTAGCCCAGCAGGTCGGCGTCCTCGCGCAGCATACGCACGCACATGGCGTGGAAGGTGCACACCCACATGCCGCGAGTGCCGTTGGGAATGAGCGCTGCCAGACGATCGCGCATCTCGGCCGCAGCCTTGTTGGTAAACGTGATGGCCAGGACCTGCCAGGGCTTAACACCCAGGTCGCCCAGCATGTGCGCGATGCGGAAGGTCAGAACGCGGGTCTTGCCCGAGCCGGCGCCGGCAAGGACCAGCAACGGGCCTTCAGTGGTCAGGACCGCCTCGCGCTGGGCGGGGTTGAGGCTGTCGATGTCGACGAGCGGCTTGACGGGCTTGGGCGCCGGCGCCGGGGCGTCGTAGATGTCGAGCGGAACGAGCTCGGGTTCCGGCGCGGCGGGGGCGGTGTACGCATCGAGCGGCACGGGCTCCGGCGCGGGCGGAACGGGCGCGGCGGTGTTCTTTTCCCAGGGCAAGGGCTGGGTCATGGGCGACTCCTCATCTGACGGACGGCGCGCCTGCGGGCGGCGCCATAGTTTGAGCCGTACCAGTATACCGAGCCGCGCGGACACCGACGCAAATCACACCACGACTCCGTGCGTCACCGTCAGGCCCGCCCCAGCGGATTTGGTGCAATGGGGTCAGGTTACTTTGCACCAATCTATTGACAATCACGAAACCGCCGATGTCATGGCAGCAGCAGCGAGCGACGGTCAGGGCGAACAAATTGGCATGAAAAGGGGGCGGCATAGACCTTTTGGTCATGCCACCCCCTTTGAATGACAAGTTGTCGCCCTGACCGCCGCGCAGCGTCGACTAAGTTAGAGGCCGAGCATCGGCTCCAGGACAAAGAAGTATGCGAGCACTACGATGCCCAGGACAATGCGATAGACGCCGAAGCACTTAAAGTCATGACGGCGGACAAAGCCCATAAGCCACTTGATGGCGATGAGCGAAACCACAAAGGCCACGACGCAGCCCACGCCCAGGATGGCGATCTCGTTGGCGCCGAAGGTGCCGCCCTTAATGAAGTACTTGACCAGCTTGAGCGCGCTCGCGCCAAACATAACGGGGATGGCCAGGAAGAACGTAAACTTGGACGCCACCGAGCGCGTGCAGCCCAACAGCAGGCCGCCGATGATGGTGGAGCCAGAGCGCGACGTACCCGGAATCAGCGACAGCACTTGGAAGCAGCCAATGCCCAGGGCGGTCTTCCAGCTCATATCCTCGAGCGTGGTGATAGAGCCAAAGTCCAAGTTCTCGTCATCGTCGGCAGAGGCAGCAGGCGCCGCAGCGGGTGCGGCAAAGTGTGCGCCAGCGGGGCGTCCACCCGCCGTCACGGCACGCGAGCCAAACGAATCGGCGAGAGCGGCCTGTTCGCGCTTGCTCGCGCGCCAGTTCTCGATCACGATAAACAGCACGCCGTACACAATGAGCGCCAGCGCCACGACGGGAGCATTGTAGAAATGCTCCTCCATCCAGTCGTTAAGCGGCAGACCGATCGCCGCGGCGGGAATGCAGCCGAGCACAATCTTGCCCCACAGCACCCAAGTGTCGCGACGGCCCTCCTTGCCCTTGCTGGGAGAAAACGGGTTAAGGTCGTAGAAGAACAGAACGCAGACGGCCAGAATGGCGCCGAGCTGAATCACGACTAGGAACATATTCCAGAACGTCTCGCTCACGTTCATCTTGACGAACTCGTCCACCAAGATCATGTGACCGGTCGACGAAACAGGCAGCCATTCGGTGATGCCCTCGACCAGGCCCATGAAGGCAGATTTTAGAAGCTCGATAATATCCAAAGGGACCCCCTCGTTAGACACCCGCCGGTAGATGTTCTGCGGACGATGCGGGCGAGGTCCCATTATCAACCGTTGGCGGTGCGACCGCGCCTGCCCTTACCAAAAAACTCGCCCGTTCACAGAATTGCGAGCAGTCAAACCGAAATCCTTGGGTATAACTGCAACAAGATAAAGTGTCCGGCGGCCAACGCGCCCGCGCCCGCCCGACGCACGAGCCCCGCGCCCGTGCGATAGACCAAGGAGGAAACCATGAACGAGGGCTACACCAAGGTATTTGTTTCACTCGACGGTACTGAGCAGCAGGATTTTGTGCTCGCACGCGCCATCAAGGTCGCCGCGAACAACGGCGCCAAGCTAATCATCGGCCACGTTATCGATTCCACGGCGCTCGAGAGCGCCGGTTCCTATCCGGTCGATCTGGTCAACGGCCTAGAGGAGGCATTTAAGAACTCCATCGCCAAGCAGCTCGAAGAGGCCAAGGCCAATCCCGATATTCCCGAGGTCGAGGTCATGATTCGCGCCGGCCGCATTCGCGAGACGCTCAAGGACGAGATGCTCGACGTGGTTAAGCCCGACCTGGTGCTCTGCGGCGCCCGCGGCCTGTCCTCGATCAAGTATGCGCTGCTGGGTTCGATTTCGACGTTCCTGCTGCGCAATACGGACTGCGACATTCTGGTCGTGAAGTAGGTTCCTTCCCGCCGGCGCAAGGCCTGCGGGGTTATCACGCCGACGTCCTCGCCGCTTCGCGGCTGCGGGATGTCGGCTTAGATAACCCCTCCCGGCCTTGCGCCTTCGTCACCGCACTTCAACGAGTTGGCTGATAAAAGATGGCGTGCCGCCCCGATTGGGGCGGCACGTTTTGTTTGGGGCGACACGTTTTTGTTTGGGTGGACGTCTGCCGTGTGCGCTACTCGAAATATTGGAACTTGTTGGTTGAGAAGGCGAATGTGACGACGAAGCCTTCGCCGGGCTCGGATGCTGCGGTGACGTCGATGCCCATCTTGGAGCACAGACGCGCCACCAGGTAGAGGCCGATGCCCGTTGCGCGCTTGGTGGTGCGGCCGTTGTCGCCGGTAAAACCCTTCTCGAACACGCGCGGCAGGTCTGCCGCACACACGCCGCAGCCGTTGTCCGCGACGGTAAGCTCGATGCGCTCGCTTGCCAGGCCCTCGTCCAGCAACGCGCCCGAAAACATGATCTTCGCGCCGTCCTCACGCGCGTATTTAATGCTGTTCTGAATGAGCTGGCCCAGAATAAACTCGAGCCACTTCTCGTCGGTAAAGACCTCGAAGTCGAGGTTCTCGCACACCGGAGCCACGTGCGCCGCGATGAGCTCGCGCGCGTTGGCTTTAATCGCGCCCGTCACCAAGGTCTTGAGATCCCAGCGGCGAATCAGGTAGTCGCGCTCCACAACCTCCGAGCGCGCATAGTAGAGCGCCTGGTCGATATAGCGCTCCACGCGGGCAAGCTCGCGACCGAGGTCATCTACGCGCGACAGATCGTCTTCGCTGCCGTCCAGGTTTTCCAAAATCAGGTGGGCTGCCGCCAGGGGCAGCTTGGCCTCGTGGACCCAGCTCTCGATATAGTCGCGATAATCATCGGTCTGGCGCCGGCCTTCGGCAACCTCGTCGCAGGCAGCTTTGCCCACCCGGCGCAAGACCTCGTACTCAAGCTCGCCCTCGGCATACGTCGGGCACTGGACCATCTCCTGCACCCATGCGGGACTTTCCAGCTCCTCGGCCGCGCGCTCCAGCTGATGCAGAAAACGACGACGGCGCGCATACTCGATCACAATGCCGAGCATGCCAAAGACAAAGGACACGCAGACCGCCACGACCACGATAGAAACGGGTGCGCCGGCGACCGTCAGCACAAAACAGCTCAGCAGCACGCCGCACGTCCACACGGCGACGGGAAGCAACGCATCTTTAAAGAATTTGCCAAACGACATAGCCGGCCCCTAGACCGAATAGCCTTGGCCGCGATGCGTAGTCAAATACCCCTTGATGCCGATTTTTTCGAGCGTGGTGCGCAGGCGGTTGATGTTGACGGTGAGCGTATTGTCGTCCACGAAGGCGTCGGAGTCCCACAGGTCCTGCATGATGGCCGAGCGCGAGACGATCTTGCCCGCGCGGCTCAGAAGCAGCGAGAGGATACGCAGCTCGTTTTTGGTGAGCTCGGTGCTGGTGCCCGCTTGCGTGTTGGTGACCATGGAGCGGTCGAGGTCGAGCTCCAGTCCCTTGTGGACAAGTGTGCTGCGCTCGCCTGGCGCCGCGGTGCGACGCAGCAAGGCATTGATGCGCGCCACGAGCACGCGCGCGCTGTAGGGCTTGGAAACAAAGTCGTCCGCGCCGAGCGTCATGGCCATGACCTCGTCGATCTCGGTCGTGCGCGACGTGAGGACGATGATGGGAACCTCGGATTCGCGGCGAACCTCGTGGCAGATATGCTGGCCGTCCTTGACGGGAAGCGTGAGGTCGAGCAGCACCAGGTCGGGCGCGGCGGCGAGAATATCGCGCGAGACATGCTCAAACGATTCGCAGACCTCGATTTCAAACCCGGCGCGAGCAAGGATGTCGACAAGCTCGCGACGGATGGGCTCGTCGTCCTCAACGACATAGATCAGCGCCATGAATTCCGCTCCCCTCTTGGTTGTCTCACAGCCATTATGGCCGCGAAGCCACCACTGCGCGCCGCGCACGGTGCCAAGGTGACAGAACTGTTCGCGAGCGGGGGCGTTTTGTCTGCCTCGCACTCGCAGCGGTGGCGGGGACCAAAATGATTCTTTAATCCCCGTCCCAGAAAAATCATTTAGCGGCGGGCGCGAAGCTTTTCGTAGCCCTCGGCAAAGAAGGCGACCGTGGCGGCGTCGGCCTCCGCGGCGTCCGTCTCGGTCGCGGGAACCACGCCGTGCTCGTCGCTCACCAGGAACAGCGCGCCCTTGAGCTGTGCGGGAATGTCCACGCGCGTGACCGGGATGCCCTTGGTCTGGGCCAACTGCTCGACGAGCGTCGCCGTGCCGCACAGGCACTCGTCCGCCGGCGCCACAAAGGCCAGCTCGCCGTTGTTGACGGCGGCGAGCAGCTCGGGCGCCACGCCGGTCTCGTCGGCCTCGGAGCGGGCCTCGGCGGAGCGGGCACGCAGCGCCTTGGCCGACGTATCGGCCAGCGGCTCGTACTCCCCCACCGTCATGGCGGCATTGCCATTGACGTCGATCACCAGCATGAGCACGCCGTCGTGCGCGGTGTAATCGCCCTCGGCGAGCGACCACTCAACGTGCTGCTTGGCCCAGCTGAGCATGTTATGGGTGAGTGGCTCGCCCTGCACCAGGCGCTCGGACAGCGCGCGAATGTGACGGTTGAGCATGGGCACCTTTTTGTTGGACATGCGCCAGCGACAGATAAGTGCGGGCTTGTCGAGCGTAAACTTCTCGACCGCCTCCTGATTGGCGCAAAAGTCCTCGTACGCACGCTGATCCTCGGCATTGCCAAACAGCTCGGCATCATCAATCTGGGGCATGGTCATACCTTTCGTGTTAGTCATTCCGTCCTCTTATACCAAAAAGACGGCCCTCCAAACGGAGCGACCGTCTTTTGCAGAGATTATTTTGTCCCAGGGCGAAACTTAGTGCCTAAAATGCCTGGCCCCCGTGAAGACCATCGCAATACCATGCTCGTTGCAGGCCTGGATGCTCTCGTCGTCGCGCTTGGAGCCGCCGGGCTGGATGATGCAGGTCACACCATGCTCGGCAAGCACGTCGACGTTGTCGCGGAACGGGAAGAACGCGTCGCTTGCGCAGGCAAAGCCGCCCTTCTCCACGCCCTCGCGCTCGCAGAAGTCCTCGGCACGCTCGCAGGCAAGCAGCGCAGAGTCAACGCGGTTGGGCTGACCGGGGCCCATGCCAATGCCGGCCTTGCCCTTGGAGACCAGGATGGCGTTGGACTTAACGCCCTTGCAGACCTTCCAGGCAAACTCGAGCTCGGCCATCTCGGCGTCGGTGGGCTTGCGGTCGGTGGGGAACGTAAAGGTCGCGGGATCCTCGGTCACGTGGTCGACTTCCTGCACCAGCATGCCGCCGTCGACGGAACGCAGCTCCACCTTGGCGCCGTGGTCCACGCCGCCGGTAGCCAGCACGCGCAGGTTGGGGCGCTTAGCCATGCGCTCGAGCGCCTCATCGGTGTAGCTCGGGGCGATGATGACCTCGACGAACTGCTTGTTCTGATCGGCGAAGTGCTCAACCAGATCAAAGGGAACCTCGCGGTTGCAGGCGATGATGCCGCCAAAGGCGCTCTTGGGATCGCAGGCGAAGGCGCGGTCGTAGGCGGCCGTGATGTCCTCGGCAACGGCGGAACCGCAGGGGTTCTGGTGCTTGAGGATCACGCAGGCCGGCTCGTCAAACTCGCGGACCAGGTTCCAGGCGGCGTCGGCATCCAGATAGTTGTTGTAGCTGAGTGGCTTGCCCTGGATCTGCTCGGAGCCCACGAGCGGGAACTGCGAGCTCGCAGTGTTCTCGCAGCCCTCGGCAAAGCGGTAGACCGTAGCCTTCTGCTGAGGATTCTCGCCATAGCGCAGGTCGTCGACCTTCTCCAGCGAGATCTCGAGCTTGGCAGAGGTGTCCGCCACGTCGCTTGCCTGGGCGGCAAGCCAACGGGAGATAGCCGTATCGTAGGCGGCGGTGGTCTGGTAGACCTTCACCTGCAGGCGACGACGGGTGGAAAGCGTGGTGCAGCCACCGGTCTCGCGCATCTCGGCCAGGACGGCATCATAGTCGGCCGGGTCGGAGATGACGGTAACGCTCGCGGCGTTCTTGGCGGCAGAGCGCAGCATGGAAGGACCACCGATGTCGATGTGCTCAATGGCATCCGCGAAGGTGACCTCGGGGTTGGCGACGGTCTTCTCGAACTCGTACAGGTTGACGACGACCAGGTCGATCAGCTTAATGCCGTGCTGAGCGGCCTCCTGCATGTGCTGCTCGGAATCGCGGCGGGCCAGCAGCGCGCCGTGGACCTTGGGGTGCAGCGTCTTGACGCGGCCGTCCATCATCTCGGGATAGCCCGTGAACTCCTCGATGGGGGTTACGGGAACGCCCGCGTCCTCGATGGCACGAGCCGTGCCGCCCGTAGAGATGATCTCGACGCCAAAGTCGTCAACCAGCGTCCGTGCGAAATCGACGACGCCCGTCTTATCGGTAACCGAGATCAACGCGCGTGCGATCTTCACATCAGATCCCATGCAGTCCTCCTGTCTGGTACGCCGCCGTGCTCTGTGAGTCGGTGATACGTCGATCTGCAGCGCTCGCGCAGCGGCATTGAAAATACTGATTCAATGTAGCGCATCGAGCGCATCGATGCACCCCGCAACGGGCGCATATGCAGAAAAAGTTTGTGAGCGGAGGCGATGGGCACGGCACCGGGCACGGTGAGTTCATGGAACACAGGGGCACCATAATTAGATGCCAATAGCGTGGTAGAACTGTGCTCGTTATGCATCCGCAAAAGAAAGAGGCACCATGGTCTCGCGGGTTCTCTACCGACCGTTTGATACCGAAGACTTCGACGCCATCGCGCTGATTCTGCAGCAGCTTTGGCATAACAATTCGGATAACGATGAGTACAACCGCCTTGAGGCCGCGTGCGACCTCGCCTACTGCCTTTCGTCGTCGACGTTTTCACAGGTTGCGGTGATTGACGGCGAGGCGCGCGGCATTGCACTTGCACGTGCAGGACAGAACTCCGGCGTCACTATCAACGAGCATTGGATGGATACCGAACGCGCGCTGCTATCGCAGATGCGTGAGCTAGAGCCTGATGCCTGCGCCGAGTATCTCTCGTTTGTGCGCGCAACCATCCGAACCAACAACCGCCTGCTCGAGAGCAGCCCGTTGCCGCACGACAACGAGGTCACGCTGCTTGCCGTGGATCGCGATGTCCATGGCCTGGGCGTTGGCACGGTTCTGCTCGATGCCGCGGTCTCGCACCTATCCTCGCTTGGAGCGACGAGGGCGCACCTGTACACCGACTCCAACTGCTCGTGGAAGTTTTACGAGCTGCACGGCTTTAAGCGCACGGCCACGCACCGCGCCAACCGCGAAGAGCGCCGCCACGACATGCCGCGCGAAAGCTTCCTCTACGAACTCGATCTAACAGCCTAAATCTGGCAGTTAGGGACGCTCCTTTTAATATGAGCAGGACATTGTCAAGAGGCAAAATCGGGCCTGGCCCCAACGATATGGGG